>ENA-UOOR01002265-UOOR01002265.1-fermentation-metagenome-genome-assembly--contig:-NODE-2265-length-19941-cov-17.518103_pt1 | contig 19941 bp, 15 predicted proteins | sample MGYA00245780_ERZ724029 | MGnify/ENA primary metagenome ERZ724029 (study PRJEB28704, sample SAMN03018315) | fermentation metagenome | biome: anthropogenic terrestrial biome; feature: soil... | reverse complement strand
TTTATCTCTTATCCTCTGATTATCAACTTCATTTTTTACTGCGAAACATCAGTTAATTATAGATACACTCTTTCAATGAACATCCATTCACTCGGATCGCATATCGTAAATTTTAAAGAGACAAAAAGGAATGGAGAAACAACAGAAACCGTCGACAAGCAATTTACGAAACCTCTTTCTATTTCATCCATAAATTTGAACATCGGAATCCGTTTTTAAGCAAACAGATTCTAATTCCATGTTGAAGTTTCGCAAAGCTGCACTACTTTGCGAAACTTCTTTTTTTACTGAGGCTACCGCAAAGAAAACAACAGGCATAAAAAGCAACAGGCATAAAAAAACAACAGAGGAACATGTTGCTCCCCTGTTGTTTTAGTGTATGATTGGATTAGTAGCTCAAACCATCTTGCCAGCCCGGGTTCTGACTCAACGCACCTTGTGTCAACACACGCTGATCAGCCGGTATTGGCCACAGATAGTCGCGTTCATTGGACCAGTCGGTTCCGTAGGTCACCTTCGGGAATCCGATGATGTAACCGGAGGTCACGTTGGTCAAGAAGATATCTCTCTCCAAACGTACCTTGATATCCAACTGCGATGTAGCGGTTGTCTCGTAAATCTCCAAATCGGGCGTACCGTCGCCATTCATGTCGTAGGTACCCACACCCGGAATATACATACCCAGATAGGGAACAAAACGGTTCAACATCTGCTCGCCTTCCTTCCAGCGGAATAGATCCCACTGACGAAGTCCTTCCATCACCAACTCGATGGTGCGCTCGCGGCGGATCTCCAAGATGATGCCCTTGTTCGGACCTTTATCCACATTCGGATAGCAGCTCTCCAAGTAGGAATCAGGATTGGCATTGGCATCTGCCATCAGCATGTTGGGCATGCCGGCGCGACTCCTCAGCTTATTCACCGATATATCCAAATCCTGCTGGGTAATGGTACCCAACTCTGCTTTGGCTTCGGCATAATTCAAGAAGACTTCTGCACTGCGCATCAGTGGCCAGTCGAACGTACCCTTCGACGCTCCGTCGTGGTCTTTCCGGCTGATGAACTTAATTGGCTTGTACCCACAATAGGCGGTCAGGTCGTTCAACGTTGGTGTTGTCTCACCCACCTGCACATAGTTGGTACCCAACACGGTCTGCTCCAGACGCGGATCGCGATCCTTCAGCTCCTCCGTAAAGAACATGGTTTCATACCCCGGCTTATCGGTAAAGCGTGAACCATCCTTCATGAGGTAGTGGTTGATGAAGCGACGGGTAAATCCCTGTTGGTTGTTCGAGATGCTGAACTGCACGCTGTGCGCCAACTGCAAACCGGCAAAGTTATAGCTGCGGTTAAACACCACCTCTTCCGTTTTGGCATTGTCGGAATAGAATAGTTCACGATAGGGTTGCGTACCACCTCTATAGAGGTCAAAGCCGCTATTCTGAATGAATTCAGCACCAAACTCAGCGGCAGCCTGCAGGTATTTTTCATACCCGCTTATCCCGCGTGACTTGCGGTAGGTACCCTCATAGAGAGCAGCGCGAGTGGCATAGGCCAAAGCGACCCATTTGGTGACACGTGTATTCTTTGTATTGGGATATGAGGTGGGCAGCAAGTTGGCCGCTTCCCTGAAATCATTCAACACATTGTCCATTACCATGCCCCTATCATCGCGGGGCTTGTTCAACATTTCCACCTCTGTGGAACCAATAACCTTGTCGTACCAGGGTACATCGCCATAGCGTCGTACCTTATCGAAATAGAAGTAGGCTCTAAAGAAGAGGGCAACACCATTGAACTCGTTGCGTGCCGCTTCGTCCGGACAGTTCTCGGAGTACTCCAACAGGTAGTTGATGTTACGCAATTGCGTCCACGACCAGGACTCACTTGCCGGTGAGCGGGTACCTTCAATTACTGCACCCATCGACTTGTCGATCATGTCATCGGCATTCACACCCGCATCTGTATCGGGGTTATTCAACATCGTATAGAACTGGTTGCTCCAAAGTTCCAAGTCGGCCCTCGTATTGAAGAACTGTACCGGCGTCACAGAATCCTCCGGCAACAATGTCAAATCACAACTAGAGAGGACTATTCCTAGAAGTCCCAATAAAGCGATTTTTTGAATCTGTTTTGAGAATATGGTAAACATGTTGTCTAATTTTTAGAAAGTAATATCAACCCCAACTGTATAAACTCGAGGATAAGCATATCCGGAACCTGTATTGTTTGAATAGGTGCTGGATGAGATTGCCAACTCCGGATCAATAGTCTTGTTGTACTTCTTGAGTGGCGACCAGTAGTAGAGATTTTCTCCGGATACATATATCCGAATCCTTTCCAGAATGTTCTTGTTGAGCGGAATGGTATATCCGAGCGACAGGTTCTTGAAGCGCAGATAAGAAATGCGTTGCAAGTAACGGTCGTTCACCGTACCCAGTGAACCGCCTGAATAGGATTGGTATCCGCGAATACGGGGGAAGTATGCATTGCGGTTGTCTTCTGTCCATGCATTATTGGGGAAGTCGACATGCACAAACGAGGTTGAAGGGAATGAGTATGGTCCCCAGAATGAGTTTGCACCTTGTGAGCTGGCACTGTATGCAGGGTACCAGTCTCTCTTACCCACACCCTGGAAGAAGATCGACGCATCGAAGTTGTTCCAGTTTCCACTCAAACGGAACGAATAAGTATAGCGAGGAGTAGTGTTACCAATCACCATTCTATCGCCCGGATCATCCACAGTACCCGAGCCGGCACCAATAATACCATCGCCATTGAGGTCGGCAAAGCGCACATCACCTGCACGCAGGAATCCGTCCACCTTGCTGCTATAAACACGGTTGTTCACCGTTCTGTCGTCAATATTCTTCTGATACTCGGCCGCTTCCTTGTCGGTCTTAAAGAGACCCTCAACGTGGTATCCCCAAATTTCACCCATCTTCTTACCTTCATAGGGGTCAGAGATCAACTTGTTGGGATTCTCATATTTGGTGATTGTCCGCTGATAATCTCCCAATGAGGCTTGCACACTGTAAGAGAACCTGTCGCTACCCAAGTTGAAGGAGTCGTTCCATGTGGTTACCACTTCCCAACCGTTGGTGCGCATGTCGGCACTATTTTCACGCGGTGTGTTTGCACCGTATACATCGGGTAGCGTCAACGACTGAATCAACATATCCTTGGTGTGGCGAATATAATAGTCGGTCGACACATTCAACCTGTTGCGCAAGAAGGTCATATCCAACCCCACGTTGTAGGTGGTCACGGTCTCCCATGTCAAGCCCGACGATACCGGGTCGGTAATACGAGCATTGGAGATCTTGCTGTTGCCATCGAAGGTATAGTTCATCAGGTTGTCGGTGGTGATTGTCTGCAGATAAGCATAGTAATCTACCTGTTGGTTACCCAGGCTACCGACTGAAAGTCGTACTTTGACATTGTCCACATAATCTTTTGCGGGGGCAAAGAAATCCTCTTCCGACATTCTCCATCCGGCCGACATCGACGGGAAGAATCCCCATCTATGATTTTCCTGGAAGCGAGATGAACCATCTGCTCGAGCAGAGAACTCAACCAGGTACTTGCTCAGGTAGTCGTAATTAACACGACCAAAGAAACCAAGTGTCTTGTATGCATTGATCGTTTGCGACAACGAAAGTACACTTTCGGGCGTTACCGCCGAGAATGAATCCAGGTCGTCGTTCGAGAGGTTGGTCATCGAAGTGTCGGTGCTCACTGTACGGTAGGTCTCATATTGGCTACCACCCACAACCTTCAAGTTGTGCGCGTTATTCCAGGTCTTGTCGAACGTCAGGTAGTAATCCAACAGGTGACGAATGGGTGCACTTTGCACCTCGCGATAGTAGTCGTAGATACTGCCGGATGTAAATTCCTGAATGATCCCTTCGCTACGTGAGTATTCAAACGAGTTCCCGCGGTAGCGATAGAGGTTCTTATTTTGTGTATAACCATAGTTCACATTGAAGCGCAACTCCTTCATCAAGCTCAATTCCAAACCGTTCACCATGGAGACCATGTTGCGGTTCTTGTTGTTGCGTCCTTTACCGGAGGTCAAGTAACCACCATCGCCGGCACCAATTGGTGAATTGGCATACAACTGGTTGGTATACTGCATTACGGTACCGTCGGGATTGAACGGTACGAATGAGGGACTTATGTTCGACTCCAAACGAGCAATGGTCATTTCATAATTCGACACACCGCTGTATTTATAGTTGTTGTTGTTCAAGCTTACGTTGGTCGACCATTTCAACCAGTCGTTCAGTTTGGCATCAAATTTTGCACGGAATGAGTAATCCTGGTATTTATCAGTTACCACTTTAAAGATACCATCCTGATCGTAGTAGCGACCGCTCACATAGTAGTTCACCCTATCGTTACCACCGGTAATTGAGAGGTTGTGCTCTGTCTGGGGACGGATTCTGTTGTAGAAATAACCATACCAGTCGAAGTTACCATAGTACATGTAGTTTCCGTTGGGAGCAACCTCCACCCATGGGCGGTCGGGATGTTCCACTAAATCGTTGCGGCGATCATAGAGTTTCTGCAACTCCTCATCCTCGTAGAGGAACATATTCACACCGTTGTACGCATAATAGAAGCTGTTTGCAAACGTCACGTAGTCGTATCCGGTACGGATGAAATCGGTTGAGGTGGTATTCTCTGTCCAACCCATACGTCCGTTGTAGCTCACCTTCGCCTTCTCTTTGGCACCGCCCGACTTGGTTGTGATCAACACCACACCGGCAGAAGCCTTCGCACCGTAGATCGCACTGGCCGAAGCATCCTTCAAGATGGAGACCGACTCAATGTCGTTCGCATTGATCATGTTCAGCGGCATCTCCACCCCGTCGCAGAGGATTAGCGGAGAACCACCGTTAATGGATACCGTACCGCGGATATTGATGCTGTAGCCCGACTCCGGAGAGCCGGTTCCAAAAGCCAGGTTCACCGAAGGATCGGCACCCTGCAACGCATTGGCTGCCGAAATTACAGGACGCATGTTGAGGTCCTTGCTCGTTATAGAAGAAACCGCACCGGTCAGGTTGCTTTTGCGCTGTGTACCATAACCCACAACCACCACTTCATCAATTGTGGTTACCGACGGAGTCAGGGTGATCGTCTTGCGGCGAGTATCGGTATAGGTCACCCTTTGCGACTCATACCCAATATAAGAGATGTTGAGCGTTGCAGGCAATGCAGCCTCAATCTCAAACCCCCCATCCAGGTCGCTCACAACTCCCACATTGTCAGAGAGCACAACGGTAGCACCAATCACAGGCTCACCAAACTCATCGAGAATCAACCCCACTATACGTTCTTTTCGAATCGGCTGTTCCGGTTGTCTCACCGGCGGCGATACCGGTGCCACACCTTTGCTCACGATGATGCTGCGACCGTTAATTTTGTAGTTCACTGCTTGACCCACAAAAATCTGATCCAGCACCTTTTCGATGGGCAGACTCTGCGCGTTGACAGAAATCACTCTCTTCACATCAATCTCTGTCGAATTAATTACAAACGAGTAATTCTGCGCATTAGAGAGCACTTCAATTGCCTCTTTGACCGTCACATCCGACAATTTCAAGGTTATGTCTTGTGCTTTGAGCGGTTGCGATACCATCCCCAAAAGACAAGTTAACCATATCATCAATACGTATTTACATGAAAAATCTACTTGCTTCATTTTATTATAATTAAGTATTAAGGCCGCCGTTTGTCAATGAAAATCATATCCCGGCTTCTTGTTATCGTCATTCTTCCGTTCACATTGAGATCCGATAGAATCTCTTCGAGCGTTTCGTTGTTGGTGAAATAGGCCACATAGAGAGTCTCATTCAACTCGTTGTCCAAAAGGACAATCTTTTCATCAAAGTAATATTCCAACTCTTTTACAATGTCACCCAGGGTGAGGTTACTGAAATAGAACCCCTCTTTCTTGGATGGCGATTTGTATTGATGCGTGAGAAACTGCTCCTTGTTCATCTCTTGGGTTGAGCGGTTATATTGAACCATTTCACCTGTTGTGAGTCTTTCCACCCTGTTATCTTTGGTTCCAAACAACACCGCACCTTCCACCAGCGCCACTTCCACCGTTTCCAGGTTGTTGTATGCTCTGAAATTAAATTGTGTTCCCAATACCTCCACATGAATATCGCCGGCCGAGATGATAAAAGGCTTCTCCGGATTCTTTGCCACATCGGCATACATTTCTCCGTTGATAAATATCTCCCGCTTATCGCCAATGAACTCCGTAGGGTAGATCACTCTTGTCCCGGCATTCAGATGCAATACCGTACCGTCCGACAAGGCCAATGTCTGTTGCATCCCATGCGGTATGGTAAGATCATTCCATTCAATTTGTTTCTCCTGGTTGAAGTAGAGAACACCCAACAGGCAGAGAACCGGCAGAAAGAGAATGGCTGCCACCCGTTGCAGCATACGCACATTTCTCCTCATCCGTTCCTTTGCAACAGAACGCTTGTAGGCCTCAACGTGCTGTTTGAAACGCTCGAAGCTCTCCTGAGTACGTGCGGTATCCTCCACCTTTATCTCAGCAATAATCTTCTGAAACGCTTCATCCACGTTCTTGTCACCCTGCTCGGCCAGCCATTTCTGGACCTCCAGTTCCTCCTCTTGGGAACATTTGTTATAGAAATAATCGTTGATCAATTTCATGATCTTCTCCATCCTTTCGTTAGTCGTGACGACCAATCTCGCGCAGATATTCGATCAGTAACTCCGGTCTATCTGTTTGAATCATGGATGCGCCCAAATCGAGCACCTTTTGAAAGTTCTCTTTGCCATTGTCAAATGCATAATCGTCGTACATACCGGCCTCCTTACCGCCACAGAGCGATGGCCAGAGTGTGTTGACCCATATCTTTGATTTCTGGAACTTAATTTCATCCAGGCATTCACGCAGATCGGTACCATCCTGTTGCCAGCATACTTCGTATGCAAGCGGATACCTCCCGCCCTCCACGTACTTCTTAAAGAGCTCCTGACCGGCCGGCTTGTTGATGTCGATAATTGGCATGTAGAGCATCGCATGGTCGTGTTGCCCCATGATGGAGTCCACCACGCTGGTCAGCATCTTACCCTTAATCAGCACCTGCTCGGTAACACCCAGCTCCTCGGTGATCTTAATTACCAAATCGTAGTAATCGAATCCTTTGTCAATGTTGACAAGAATACGGTCCTTGGTCACCTCCAACGCTTCTCTCAGCGTAGGCATCTTAATGTCGGTCGCCACGTTGTGAGCGGACTTCAAGTAACAAGAATCAATGTAGGCATAGGTCAGCTCATGCACAAACCCTTTACCGGTTAAGGTGCGGTCGACCTTCCTATCGTGGCATAATACCAAAACACTATCAGCCGTGAGCATCACATCCAGCTCCACCATGTCGACACCCATTCTGATGACCGACTCGATGGCGGGGATGGAGTTCTCCGGATAGTTGCGCCAATCACCCCGGTGTGAGATCACCACCACATAATCAGAAGCAGGGTTGTAAATCTCATTCAAAATCATTTGTGCCCGGTTGAGCGTCGCCGTCTCCTTGGGTGCTTGCGTACAAGCACCAAGGAACAAAATTGCGAGTATACTGCAATAGAGAAATCGTTTCATATATGTTTACTTAATTACGTTTAAACAGAATGGGACGCACAACCAGTTTCTCCAGGTTGTAGGCCGATACAATGATGTGCCCTTCTGAAAAGCCGGCTTCAACGTTCACCGTGATGTTCTTGTTGGCACTGTTGATGGTCGCACTCAGACCCTCCGCCTGGTTGATGGAGACAATAGCCTTGTCGGCATCTGCACCTGCCACCGTATAGGTGAAGGTGAGGGAGTTGTTTCCGGCAGGCAATTCGGTTATGGCACCTGTGTTGAGCACCAGGTTGAAGTCGTTAAAGATGGGCAGGTTCAGCTCCTCACCGTTACCCAGTTGAATCTTCAGATAGCCATCATCGGTCTTGCTGATTGCTTTGAAGACCGCTGTCTCGTCGGTCGTCACCTCAATGGGGTTGCCATACTGATCCAGCAGCACCGTTCCATCCACTACCCAATACCCATTTGCATCCACACTGATCTCGGGCGTATGGCCGTAGACGGGAACCTTGTCCCCGCTTTCATCCTCCAGCCATGTAGTCTGCTCATCAATTGTCAGCGTCCAATAGTAGATGTTGTCCTCTGTAGAGAGGCGCACACCCAAAATGGGCACTTCAATCACATCATCCTGTGTAGCCACCACCACAGCCTTCTCTTCGTTGGCCGCGGTGAGATAGGTAATCACATACTTTCCATCGGAGTTCTTGGTGACCGACTTGATCACATTCCCGTTGGTGAGATAACTCAAGTCGGCTATCTCCTCATTCAGATTGGCTGCCTTCTGCTTCAGCACCTCAATCCGTTGTTTGAAATCCTCAATTTTATCCTTGATAAGCGTGTCGTCATACTCGCTGCATGCAGTCAACGTTAAGAGGAGCGCTATCGTGTAATATATATATTTCATCAGAATCAAATTTTAGAAGTTAATAGATGGGTCAAAACGATTGTTTGCATGACAGAACGCATTGTCGTTCGTAGCTTCCGGAGCCGATGTAGGATCATCCTTGTATTGCAAGCCACCTACATATCCGCCGCGGGCACAACCCCTCACGTTGGTCCATGTAGCTGAGGAGGCTCCCGAGAAACCGCATGCCCATCCGGGTCCATGTTTGTTCGTGCCGTTACCTTCGGTGAATACATCACCCAAGATTGCCCCTCTGTTCACACAACCAATGATCTGAATGTTGGAGTGACCCACGAAACCACCTGTACGAGCGCTTAGATAGGTAATCACATTCCCGTAGTTCGTACAATATTCAATGGTGAACTGAGGTCTGCCAGTCAAGTCGTCCGTTCCGCCGACCAGACCACCCATACGCTTCAGGTTGTAGGTCTGTGCCATTTCTTTGTCGGCATGCTGTCCCACCCTGTCATCCTCAATGGTTCCTCTGTTATCGCTGTTATAGATGTTACCCTGCATGAGTGTAGCCACCAGACCGCCGGTACGTCCGGAAGGACTGCTGATGTCGCCATAGTTCACACAGTAGTTAATGATGTTATTCTCTGTTTTGGCCATGAAGGCAACGATACCTGCTGTCTGCATACCGGTACCACCGTTGGCAGTATTGGTAATGGCACCCGTGCGTACAAAACCCCTGTTGGTTGCACCCACCGCTCTGGAGTCACCTCCCACGCGTGTTTCGGCAGTCGCCCCAATCAATCCGGAGAGCATCACCAGCTCGCCATTCTTGTTGTCACCCACAAAATCGATGTTGTAATAGTTGGTACAGTTTTCAATCACCGAACCTTTTGCATAGCCTACCAGCGGTGCAATCACCGTATAGCGAGCAGCTGTTCCCGTGAATCTCCAGGTCACCGACTCGCTGGGCGACCCCAGTACCAGGTTCTTAATGGTTGCATTCAACGTTGAACCAAAGAGACCATATGCCAATTGGTCGGCACTCACCTCTGTACTCAGGTTCAGGTTCTTGATGGCAAAGCCCTGACCGTTGAAGGTGCCGGTAAACGGATTCACACCCACATAGGGCTCTGTAGTGGTATAAGCCGAAGCATCCACACCACCAATTGGTTGCCAGTTGTTGACACCCGCCATATCGATATCGTTCAACAGCACCACTTCACCCGAGGTGTTCTGCCAGCGAGCAGTACTTGCACCGCTGTTCACGGCGTTGGCAAAGGCAACCAGGTCGGCAGCCGTTCCAATACCCCCTTTCGCTTCCGCCTCTTTCGGATCCTGCTTCACGTCAATGCTGGTTGAGATGTCATAAAGAGCATTGGCGAAGATGATTCTACCGCTGCGCTCGTTTCCAGTCTCGTTGGCCGCGACCTCAAACGCATGTGTTGTGGAGGTTATCGCTCTTGTTCCGCTATAGGTAATCCAGTCGTTGTCCGTCTCTGTCTGGTAGGAGATGCTGGAGGATACCTGAATCTCGATGCTGGTGCTGTTGCCGGTCAGCTGAATAACGTTGGCCGACCCTTGGTAGAGCGGATCCTGAATGACTGCCTCCCCGAAGGTGAAGTAAATAGGTTTCAAGATCGTACTATTTCCGGCACTTGCCAACAGCAAGATGTTCCCTTCTGTTGCACCATTCTTCATGGTTGCAGTCAACGTTGATGTCACTCTGTCGATGGTCACCTCCATGTTGTAGGCGGTAAACAGGTCCACATAGGCATTATTGGCCAATGTACCATACACCTCATAGCTGATGGTAACGGGCGTATTGTAATCGGCCACCCCGTTGAAGAGCGGCGCATTGAATTTCAATCCCAGCGCCTCTTTCAGTTGAAAACGAAGCTCCTCGTTGTTCGACAGTATGAAGACAGCCTCCTCCGTTTCCTCGTCGATATAAGCCTCGCGGAACAGGGTGTTGGTCATATCCTTTGCCAACACACCGGTGTTCTCACCGTTGATGGTCCAATAACCGTTGTTGTCGATGCCAACCTCCGGCATTCTACCGCCAATGGCGTACTTCTCCCCATTCTCATCGAGAATGAAGCTGTATGTTTTGCCCTTGTCGTCCGACTGAGCCCAGTAATATTTCCCGTCGCTATCCATCTTTGCCGATACAATTGGCAAAGCCACCACGTCGCTCTGTTTGGCAATTGTCACGGTATGCGTATCCCCTCCGTTGTTGCTGTATGAGATTACAAAATTACCGGCTGCATCCTGCGTAATCAGGGAGAAGAAAGAGCTGTTCAACAAGCTCGTCAGCGACGTCATCTGCTGCTCCAGCGTTTGCACCTTCGCTTCGTGATCGCGGATAATGTTCTCAATTTCATCCAAATCTTCCCAAATTCTGGTGTCATCGTATTTATCGTCGCAACTCCAAAGGAGGCAACATGCGAGAACCAGTAGATATGCTTTCAAAATGTTCTTCATATATGTTCGTTTATCGTTGATTTATTATTCCAGTACTCTCACATGCAGGTAATTCATGCAACTTCTCTCACCATTGCTATCAGAAACGGTGTTCACCACCTTTCCGGTACCGTTGGAGTATGCCCACATCGTGGTAGAGCCCCCTCCGTCGAAACGGATCACATCGTGCAGTCCCATCTTTTTGGCTACGCGATAGGCTTCGTAGAAGTTTAACCCTCTGTTGGCGGCTGTGCGGCCATCCACGCAGAAGATGATCATCTTGCTCTTATCTTCCGTGATACCCAAGTTGGTGGTGGGGTCAATTACCTCCGCCACATTTGCACTTGGAGCGGTGTACACACCGTTGTACAGGTAGCGATACATGCTTGAGTTGTGCACTTTAATCGGAGCCGTTTTGTCGCCAATACGCAGCTCAGCCATGATCTGCACGGGATCGCCCACTTCCAGCTTCTCGGCCAGTTCCGTAGCCTTCGCACCGGTCACCTGCAACACCCACTCGTCCGCACCCGTCACATAGGGAGCCTCCACAGCGGCGGTGCGTCCGTCGATAATCTGCGTGATGGTGGCATCCATGAAGCCGTTGTTCACCTTCAAAGGCGATGCATTGCGCCCCACAATAAAGAGAGCATTGGCACCAATCGGGTTGTTGATACCCGGGTGTGGCTCTTTTACAAAGCGATGGGTATAAAGGTTCGCATCGTAGTTGTGCGTACCGTTCTGCCGAACAATCGTATCGTTGATGGAGAAATACTCATAGTCGGTCCCCTCCACTTTCAGTATCCCGGTAAAGTAGCGGAACTCAAAGCTGATGGTGCGATCATCGAAGAAGGTAAAACCGGGACGGTGATTGGTCAGCGCCTGCCGCACATCGGGGTTGTTCACATAAACAGGCTCCCCCTCTTCAATGTGCATACCGCGCGGAAAGCCGTCGTGTGAGTTAAAGAAACCGGTGTTGATCCCCGCCACAATGTTGCGACCTTCGGTGCGTCTTCTCTCGGCAGTCTCCGACAGAGTTTCGCGCAGGTTCTTACCATTGTTTGAGTTGTTGTTCGCATTTGGGTTGGGCGCAATCTCATTGGCCATCACCGTCTCGAAGGTCACTTTGGGGTTGGTCAAATCAATTTCGAGTGCATAGACATTCTGATTGATGTTGGTAAAAGAGTAGTGTGTCAATACCACACCTTCACCCAGTGTGGTCTCCTCCACCACGTTCCAATCGTAGAACGCATCGCTGTTGTTCGAAAAGTTGTTCTTCTCCGGAGAGAAAGAACCGTGGCAGACCGCATTCGAGAAGGTTGCATTCGGAGTAGCCTCAATGTTCTCTTTATAGACGCTGTAGTCCCCTACTTTACCACCAATGATACATCCGGTCACAAACTCATCGCCACCGCTGAAGCCGCAGGCCCATCCCGCACCATGTCGGGCCGAACCCACTTCGAGGTAGTCCGACAAGATGATGCCGTTGTTGGTACAATTTTGTACATATCCACCGTTGTGGCCGATAAAACCACCCGTACGGCAACCATTCTGAGAAAATACATTTCCGTTGTTGGTCGAGTTAACTAAATAGGTATTGGCACCCGATCCACCAACAAGTCCACCCATACGTTTGATGTTGTAGCGAGCAGAGTTCGAAGCAAACACATTGTCTACGTCGTCCTGAATGGTTCCGTTGTTCACACAGAACTCAATGGTTCCATGGTTCATGGTACCGGCAATACCGCCACCGCGACCCGAAGGAGCGCTCAAGTTACCCTTGTTGATGGCATAGGAGATCAATGCACCTTCGCCCTGCATATATCCGGCAATACCTGCTTGGTGGAATGCACCGTTGGCACCCGAGCCGGCGTTAGCAATTGCGCCGCAGGTCATATCCCCTTCGTTGATGCTACCGTTGGCAGCCGTTCCGTCGCCAATGCTACCCAGGCTAAGTACACCCGCAATACCGCCAATACGTACCGTTACGTTGTTGGCATCGGCACCCACAAAGTGGATATCCAGCTGATTGGTGCAAGCCAGGATTGTTCCTTCGCTATAGCCCACCAGTCCACCAATGGCAGCCCCCTGCGGAGCAGTACCTGTAATGGTAACCGTTCCGGCTACGGTCAAATTCTTAATCACACCGGCCGCGCCCAACGCATTGAACAAGCCATGTGCTTTGTTATCGTCCGCCACATCGTAGGTAGCGGTTATATTAAATATACGATGTCCCTGTCCGTCGAATACCGCGTTGAAGGTGTTGGCACCCATGGTGTAGACCACATTCGAGTTGGCCGTTGTGGTATTGGTGGTAACAGGCTCACCCGCACCAGTTGTCAAGGGATAACCGCTCATGTCGATATCATTCAGCAGCACCACATCGCCCGCAGTGTTGCGGAACTTGCGCAGACTACCGCCGCTGGTCACCGCCTCCATGAATTCCACAAAATCGGCCGCCGTAGAGATACCACCCTCCTGGCCCAATGGCACGGTAAAGTACAACGGTTTAACCAACACGTTGTTTTCGGTGTCGTAGAGCATCAGCATGACGGTACCCTCGTCAAAATCGCCCGGGAAAGAGAGTGAAAGCTCTTTGTCGGTCGAATTCAACGTAGCGGTCAGCCCGCTGCTTCGGGTCACAATCAAGATTGCTTGTGCCGCTTTCGTGCCCACAATCTCGTATGTCAGCTTCATGGAAGTAGTACCCTCCTCCACATCCACCGCTCCAGTTACCGGTGTACCGTTCAACTTGAATTGTACGTTGAACAGGTTGAACGCACTCACCTGAATGGTCTCCCCGTTGCTCAAGGTGATCGAAGCAGTACCGTTGTCGTTCACCGCCACATCGCGTATCAACGACGTACTTGTTCCACCCCCTGCCTTAATCGGATTTTGGTTGCTATCAAGAATACGTTTTCCGTTTACCACCCAATACCCTTCGGCATCCACTTTAATTTGGGGCACCTTTCCTGTAATGGGTATTCGGTTGTTGTTGTCATCCAGTAGAAAAGTGGTCGTCCCACTCACGGTGGTCGTCCAATAATAACTATTTTCCACCTTCTGGATACTTAGAATAGGCAACGTGGTCATCTGCTCTTTGGTCGCAATCACAAAACTCTGTTCCACATTGTCCGATCCCTTATACGATACCCGGTACCCGCCGTTTTCCAATGGCATCATTGAAGTGATGGCACCTCCATTCACAATTTGGTTCAGAGCATTCACTTGAACTTGCAATTGATCAAGCTGCTCCTTTAACTGATCCAAGTCTTTGTAGATAGAATCAATATCCTTCCAAGCCGGTGAATCATCGTACATTTCCGTACAACTTAGGCATACGGAAATAAATAAAATAACTGTTAGCAAAGCGTTTCGCATATTTTTATAGTATTAATTAACAATAGATATTTCATGAGTATATCTTCGTTCTATATAAAGAACACACCAACCGGCGTGAGTACGTAATTAAATTTATTTTTTTTAATTAACGCTATCAATTCGCATAAATTCCATAACTTTATGCCATTTCAACTATGTACAAAACGATATTCAGGGGAAGGAGCAGTGACAAATTCATCTTTTGAGTCGACTGAAGAGCAGATCTTGATTCGCCAATTAAAGCAAGGAGATATGGGTAGTTATGAAATAATCTTTCATCGCTACTATCCTCTCTATTTTCAATTTGCGAAAGGTATGTTGAAAGAAGAACAGGCCGCAGAAGATATCCTGCAGAATGTTTTTATGAAGATCTGGTTGCACAAAGAAATGCTCAACGAAACCAAATCCATCAAGAACTACATCTATGTACTCACAAAACGAGAGATCCTCAATCATTTTCGGACAAAATACCACACACAGGTTATCCTGACCGAAGAGATCTCCCTCTTCGATACTGTCGATAAGAACAAAATGGTGGAAGTTGAATACAACGAATTGGAGGAGACTGTGCAGCAGGTCATCGACTGCATGCCTCCGCGCCGGCGCGACATCTATTGTCTGAGTCGCATCCAGCTGTTGCCCAATAAAGAAATCGCCCAACAGCTTGGAATATCCATTCGTACCGTCGAGAAGCATCTCGAACTGGCACTGCAGACCTTCCGCAAGCAGTTGGGCGAGTTCCTGTTTTTTATCCTTTATGTAGGACTAAGTTTGGGGATTTTTTAGATTAGTCATATAGCTTTTTAAAAACTCCAGGCAGCACCAATACCGGCGACAACATTTGTGCGCTCATACTGCTCTTTTACACCGATGCCGTTGTAGTTGGCCGTTTTGGCATAATCGTCGAAATTGGTCCAGAGCACACCCAGGTTCAAATCCAAAGTTTTGGTCGGACTGTATTTCAGACCACCCCCCAGTGAGTAGCTGCTTATCATAAAACCGGTGTTGCTGTTGTAGTTGTCGGTCACATCGTAGTTGGTGAACTGTACCCCCGCACTCAGCGTCAATTTCGGGCAAAGTGCATACTCAGCACCCAGCAGATACTCTATCGTGTTGGTATTGATCTCATCTTCCAGTCCGTTGTAGTCGGCACTCTTGTCGAAATAGTAGTGCAACCCGGCTGACAGCTTCAACGCAGAAGTCAGGTCGTACGCAGCCCCTGCAGTCAACAGCCCCGGTTGATCCATCTTGCTCTTCACACCATTCTTAAAGCGGGCAAGCGAAGCAACTTCGTCGAACTGAGTCGGAAATTGCGACGTACTGTTTTCCACCTCAATGTTGGAGCCAAACTCATACTTCAGTGCCAGGTTCAACCTGTCCAATTTGAAATCGAGGCCGACAATGGGAGCAATCCCAAAACCCGACTGTTCCGTCAACAGGTTCATGCTGTTTTCTGTAACGCTCAATGCGTATTTCACCCCACCCTCATATTTTGCTTTCGCCATAAGGAGTCTTGCGCCGGCATAGGCCGACAGGTTGTCGGTCAGTTTGTAGGTACCCCCTACTTGCCAACCAAAGAGATAGGTCTGTCCCGAGAATTGAGAGTTCACGGTAGCCATTCCAGCTGCAGCAAGAGCCTGTTCATTGGCAACTGATTCGGGAGCACCTGCACCCATGGCCATTGCTTTTACGGTCCCATAGATCATCTGCCTTACCATCACATCAAACATCGGCAGCCCGTTGTCGTAATCCAGTTTACCGCCACCGCCCGGCACCCCGAAGTGAGAACTGATGCTCCAACGGTCGGCTACATAGGCAAATTGAACTGAAGGGATCACCGGAGAGGCAATCTTTCCTTCGTACTTCTTGTTCTCCATTGCGGATGGAGGCACAAACGTGTTGTCCTGCATGGTTGCAGTGATGTTCCTGTTTTGAAACGCACTTTGGTTATTCAGTCCAATATGAAAACCATTTTTCAAGAAAGCCACCCCTGCAGGATTATAGTATACCGCATCCAGCTCGAGAGAGGCCATTCTTGCCGGGTTCCTGAGAAAAGATGCCGTATGGTTGGTGTTTGTTACCAGACCTCCGGCCAGGGCCGACGCAAAAGCAACGACCCATACAATAGAACTTAGTGCAATTTTTTTCATGAAAAATCTGCGCATATTTATTACTTCTTTTTCTTATTCTTCTTTTTGTGATCTTTTCCACCATAACCATAGCCGTAGCCACGACCATAGCCATAACCGTATCCATAGCCATAATAGCCATATCCACGCTGTGTGCGATCCACGTCGTTCACTACCAGCACCATGTTGTTGAGGCGGTTCTTCTCCATCAACTCATTGGCATAGCGGAGGCTACCCTTGTTGGAATAGTTCACCCGGCAGACATACATGGTGGCATCGGTTACGCGGTTCAGTATCTGCGTGTCGCTCACCATGCTCGCCGGAGCCGTATCCACAACAACATAGTCATACTTCTCCCGCAGTTGGGCGAACGCTTCGTCCAGCGAATTGCGCGAGAGCAGTTACGCCGGGTTGGGCGGTATGGGACCGGCCGGCAACACCCAAAAATTATCCTTGATACCCGAAGGCACAATCAAGTTCTCAATATCCTTCTCGTACCCCGAGAGGAAGGAGGTAATACCATCTTTCGTCTCCAGGTTCATATATTCCCGTATACGTGGAATACGCAGGTCGAGCCCCACCAGCAGCACCCGCTTGTTCAGCAGTGCAAGACTGATGGCCGTATTCAATGCTACGAAGGTTTTTCCTTCTCCCGATACGGTAGAAGTGCATGCCACCACCTTATTTTCCGCACCAAGCGTCAACAACAGGTTGGTGCGCAGCATACGAAACGACTCGTCGATGGCACGCGTCTCGTTTTCCAATACCGCGATGTTATCCCCTTCTTCGTACCGTGGCACTTCAGAGAGGATCGGAACTCTCGTGATTCGTTCGATATCACCGCGAGTGCGGATGCGATATTGCAACAGATCTGATACGTATATAATCCCCATCGGTATCAATAATCCCAACAACAGTGCGGCCAGATACACAATCATCACACGGGGAGCCACCTGTCCAGCGTTGGCCGCCTCATCCAGCACCTTCGCCTTGTTGGCATAGGCCGCCAGTGCCAGTGCATTCTCCTCCCGTTTCTGAAGGAGCATCAAAAAGAGGCTCGCTTTAATCTGCTGTTCGCGCGACAGCTCCATGAACTCCCGTTCCTGTGTGGGTACCGCACTCACGCGACCACCAAAGAGACTTGCCTGGTTGCGTGCATCGCGTCTACGAATCTGCAGACCCTGCTGAACACTGCTTATTGATGCACTGATGCTCTCCCGCAAGCCACTAATCTGCTCATTGAGTCGCTTCATGGCCGGGTTGTCGTCCGTCATGCTCTGTGCGAGACGCTCCCGCTCTAACAGCAAGCGATTGTATTCGCTGGTAGTAGCCGAGAGTGTGGGATCCTGTATTCCAATGTTGCTCGGTATCGTCTTGCTGCTGTTTGCCGGGCTGTTGAGGTAGCTGTTGAGCGAGTTCACCACATCGAGCTGTGTCTCCACATCCACAACACGTTGTTCGTACTGGCTTCCCATCTGCATGTCACGCTGCAGGTTCAGTTGGAGGTCGCTCAGTCCCTCTGTCCGCTTGTACTCCTCCACGTTCTGCTCGGCCGTACTCAATTCCTTGTCGATAATGGCAATACGCTCCTCAATAAACAGCTGCGTGTTGCGCGCCTCCTGGTTCTTGTCCTCAATCGCCTCGTTGTTGTACACCTCAATCAGCGTGTTGATAAAATCCTTTCCCTTCTCTCTGTAGGGCGTATTGAGCGAGATGTTGATCACAGTGGCCTGTTTTGATGCCTGCGCCACCTCCAGATTACCCCGGTAGGTACTGATTACCGCATCGGGATGCTCTATTGACACATACAACAAGCTGTAGTTCACATTCACATCCGGGCGACGGGTAAAACTGATGGTTCCCAAATCAGTCATCAAAACGGCCGGCAATTGGGCGAAGGTGGTATCAATTGTCTTACCTGCCACCAGCCCTCGTATGTGTACACTCAGTGCGCTCGTCATCTGCATCTCAAAGCGGATGGTCTCACTCAGCTTGTCCAGGTCGCTCTGTGCCATGTCCACAATCACCGGACTCTGTGTATATAAATCAGTACTTTTAATCCGCCCCTCCACAATGTAAGAGGTGTGCAGGTCCAGTCGATTAATTACCGAGCGCACCAACGATCGCGATTTGAGTATATAGAGCTCATTCTCCACGTTGCTCACCGATCCCATCATCGCCAGTTCTTCCAAGGTACCCGGCATGGCAGAGGAACCTTTCCGCCCCTCCTCCTTGAGCACCACGCTGCTGCTCACCTTGTAGATGGGTGTTGTGTAGCGCAGGTAGACAAACGCCCCCCCAGTGCCAACACGATACCCAATACAATCCACCCCCAATGCCGTAGAAATAACGATACCAACTCCATCACGGAGACCATATCCTCCTTCTCCTCGTTTTTAAAACCCGATGAATTTATATTGTTCTCAATCATATATTTGTAATCCGTTTTTATTAAACCTACCTACTTATTATAGAGCTATCTCAACACATTGATCAGCAAGGTAGCCACAGAAATCACAATCGAAGTTGCGGATAGCCATATTCCTGTTGCCGAACCAATCTCTGAGTTTTTTGCCTTCACTTTATTTGGTTCCACATAAACAATGTCGTTCTGTTGTAGGTAGAAGTCCGGGTGGAAGATCACGTACGGATCGTTCAAGTCCAACAGGATCACCCGCTTGTTGCCCTCCGCATCCTCGCGAAGAATCTTCACGTTGTCGCGTTGTCCCCATATCGTCATGTCGCCCGCCATGGCCAATGCCTCCAGTACATTCACCTTCTCGTTCTATATCGTAAACGTATTGGGTCGTGCCACTTCTCCGATTACCGAAATCTTATAGTTCACAAAACGTACGGTTACCACCGGCTCCTCCTTGAGATAGGTGCTCAGCAAGTTTTTCACCTTCTCTTCTGCTTCCCGCTTGGTGAGACCCTTCACAGTGATCATACCTAACACTGGAAATTCTATCTGTCCGTTGTTGTCCACAAGGTAGGTCTGAAGTTGTCCTTGATTACCCGAAGATACGGATATCCCCTGATTAATCGTAGGTGTCACCAGGTTAAACGGCCTGGAAGCCTCCGGATCGGTTGTGCTGACGATGATTGTGAGCAGGTCCTTCGGCAAGATACGTGCATCGTAGAGTGAGTTCACCTGAACAAACTCATCAATCTTCATTGTCTCTACACCTTGTAGGTAGGCAATCTTTTTGCTCGAACCACAGCCCGATAGAATTGCTGTCATCAAGACCCTCCAGCGGCGGGGAAAACTGGACGGTAGTAGTGTATACGGAGTGATGGACAACCTGACATACACCTACACCGGCAACCGGCTCACCAGGGTGTCGGATGCGGCTACTCCCGCCATCACCTACGCCAATGCTTTTCATTTTGTGGACAGGGCAAATGTGGCCAATGAATATAACTATCTCATGTTTCGCACTTCCCTCAAACCATTGACAAAGAAATAGAAGGGAAATGCA
>ENA-UOOR01002263-UOOR01002263.1-fermentation-metagenome-genome-assembly--contig:-NODE-2263-length-19951-cov-12.560012_pt1 | contig 19951 bp, 13 predicted proteins | sample MGYA00245780_ERZ724029 | MGnify/ENA primary metagenome ERZ724029 (study PRJEB28704, sample SAMN03018315) | fermentation metagenome | biome: anthropogenic terrestrial biome; feature: soil... | reverse complement strand
AAAAATTTATAGAACTGACAGAAGGAAAATTTATTAGAATTTTGAATATAGAAATGCAAAACAAGCAATATATTCTTATTTTTACCGCGATACTGATGGCATTATCAGCATATTTAATCAAAAGGTTACAAAGAATCAAATAGTGATTTCACTGCAACAAGTCACGAAGTGGCTTGACGGTGAAAGAAATTCCGCAACCAGCCGATTTCCTTTAAAAATGAATTCGGAGTCAAAAATACTCCTGTATTGCTGCAAAGAACTATTAATGTTGCATAGCTATATGGTCAAAAATGCGGAAGTTAGTTATCCAACAATATAAAAATATACAGCGTTTTTAGCTAAAGTAGAGCTAACACACGCTTGAGGCAGTTCTATAAAGAAAAGATTATTTTTTACCACAATTATATTTAGTTAATTGTAACAAAAAAACAGAAAGATATGTTGACAATTTGATAAAACGGTGATAAAATTTTATTAAGATGTTAGACGTTAGACAACCAACAAATAGAGGACAAAGAACAGGAAACAGGGAACGGAAAACGGAAAACAGAAAACAGAAAACGGATAGTGGATAGCGGATAGCGGATACGGGTAACAGAAAATAGGTAGCAGGCAGCAGATAACGGATAACGGATAACGGATAACGGAGAACGGAGAACGGAGAACAGAAAACAGAGAAACAGTGAACTGAGAACAGTGAACTGATAAATAACAAACTTATAAGAGGATAAAAACATGATTAAAAAACCTGTTATTGCAGCATTATCAATAGGTATAAATGAAAAAAACTTTGATATTCCAATGGTCGGTTTAGGTGAATTAGAAAATGCACTGGATGGAATTGAAAACAGAAATCTTGATTTGGTGTTATTTCCTCAATATGTTATTGGCAGAAATGATCCAAATGAGAAGAAAAAGCAGGACTTATTAAAAAGTTTTGCAAAGGAACGGAAATGCTATGTTGTCTTCAATTATTATAAAGATAATTATTCCATTTCTGAGATATTGGATAGAAACGGAAACTCCTTTGGTGAATATAAGAAGACACATAAAATCGAGGGAATTGATTCGGACATTTGTCTGGGAGACAATTTGCCGGTTTTCGAATTAGATTTTGCGAAAGTAGCTCTATTGTCAGGAACTGATATATATTTCCCTGAGCTGTCAGAGTGTTATTCATTATTTGGTGCAGAAATCTTACTTTGCAGTATGGGTATTGAACCTTTACGTGATGATACACAAATTCAGAGGTTACTTCATTCCAGAGCTGTTATGAACTTTATGTTTGTTGTATCAGCCACTTACGCCAGTGAAAAGCCAATGTATATGATAAATAATTACGATGCCATGCATGGTGCAACACTTGAGGATTATGACAAAATTGATCACCAAGACAAGTTTAATTCAAATGGTTTAGGTTTGCTTCCGGGCAGAGCATGCATTTATGACTTGCGCGGTGAACTGCTTTGCAATACAGGAAGAGATGCAGGTGCAGTTATAAGCTCACTTCCTATGGCAATGAAGAGAGAGAGTAAAAAATATATTTTTGGACTTGGTCATCCGGTGTGGCATCAAAATGAACGCGGTGTTTTTGATGATTTGACAAAAGAATTTACATTTAAGAAAAAGAGTTATGCTGTAAAAAAGCCGATTATCACATTTGCTCATATGACTTACAAAGATACCATTGGCGCTTGGGGAAATGAAACTGAAAAAACACTGAATTACCAGAAGCTTTTTGCCTATATGAGAGAGGCTGCCGGTTATTCCGATATGGTTATTTTTTCAGAACTTTCCGCACCAACAAATGAAATGACAGATGATATAAAATCTAAATACTCTGAAATAGCATCAGAAAACCACTGCTATATACTAATTAACCAGGAGATAGAGCAAAGAAATATTTCAGTGCTTTTTGATAGAAATGGTGAACAGATACTATCTTATGAGAAGGTAAATGGACTGTGTTTCATGTATGACAAAATTGATAAAGTAGGTAAGGAATTACCTGTAGTAGAGCTCGATTTTGCTACAATTGGTGTAATGGTATGCGCAGATGCTTATTGTCAGGAGATACCACGTATTTATGCTCTTAAAGGTGCTGAATTAGTTATCCTGCAATCCCAAAGCTGGGGCTTTGATTCTGTGCATATAAACGAAGGATTTACGAGAGCCTTTGCTATTGAAAATGGAATAACTGTCTTAATGAGTAATTTTCCATCATCTCAGGTAGCCCATAGAACAAACATTATTGACCCTTCCGGAGAAACAATTTTTGCAAGCGGTTATGATAGAGAAGGCTTGTATTCGGTTGAGGTTGATGTTGATGCAATTATAAACCATGAGAGCTTTATATACAAAGACGGTATGGTGTTAAGAGACTTTAATTTCAGGGAGAGGCTTATGAAAGCACGCAGACCGGAGTTTTATGAGGCTTTAACTTCAAAGGGATTTAACAAAAAGACTTAATGATTGGTTGTTGATCAAAAATTTTGATCAACCTAATATAAAAAGGATTCAATTTTAAAGGAGGAAAGATCAATGAAAAGACATGTAAGATTATTAACGGTACTTCTATCTATTATGATGATTGTATCCATGTTCGCAGCATGCGGACCTAAACAGCCACAGCAAACCTCACAATCTACTTTAGGAACAACGGCGGATCCCAAAGCTGTATCAGGGAAAATTGAATTTTGGATGAATCCGGCAGGTTTCCAATCTGATGATTTACAACAAGCATGGGCTCAAAAAGCGATTGATGAATTTAATAAAATTTATCCCAATTTGAAAGTTAATATCACCATGGTTCCATGGGCAGATTCATCAACCAAGAAACAGCTTGTTATGTCTACAGGTAATAATGTTCCGAATGCAATGTACACATTCCCTGAAGAAATGGTTGTATATGCTGAAAACGATCAGCTTGTAGCTCTCGATGACTACTTTGCCAATGATATGGGCGATTTACTTGGAGTACCGGACTCTTCTTTTAACGGTAAAATGTATATAGCTCCTGTTCTTTTAGCCACATATGGCATGGTATACAATGTGGATATTCTCAATAAGGTGGGCTGGGATAAAAATAAACTGCCAACAACTCTTGCTGAGTTTGATGCATTTTTAAAGCAATGTAAAGATAATGGAGGTTATCAGTCATACATCCAAAACAATTTATATGATAACCTAAGTGGTGCTTCATCAATTCTGTGGTCAGAGGATACAGACTATATTACGCTTGATGGTAAGGTTGAAGTTGGTAAGGATAATCAAGTATTTAAAACTTTATACACACACCTAAAGAGCTGGGTTGATAATGGATACACACCTATGGAAAGTGTTACATCAGCAGGTTCTTCGCCTTCAGCATCAGGAATAGCTGAATTTTATGATGGTAAACTGGCTTCCTTCTATTTTTCCGGAATTCAAATAAAGGATCCAAAACTACAGGAAGCAACATTTGAGTGGGTTGTAGGCCCGGCACTAAAATATGATGACTCATCAAAATCAGTTGGTATTGACATAATCGGGGGCTTCATGGTTCCTAAAGGCACTGAAAATATAGACGCTACAGTAGAACTTCTTAAGATAATGACAAATACTGAAAATGGATCTGCATTTGCTATGGGTACAGGTTATATGCCAACACGTAAATCCGCAGGCAATGTATTCGCAGACATAAAAGGCTATGACCAGCTTGCAGATATATATGCACAATACGATGAAATAAAAGGTGTTGTACACTCTGTAGTATCAGCTGACTTTAATCCGATATTACAAATCCGTCAAAAGATATTGTTAGGGAAAGCATCAGTAGAAGATGGTCTTGAAGAGATGAGAGAGCTTCTTGAAAAGGATCTCGCAAAGGTTGAAGGTAGTAAGTAATCAATAATCATAGTATTCGCAAGCGCAATATAAATTGAAAAAGAAACCGGACAACATATCGGTTGATTAAACAATTTATGCAAGATTTTTTCGATATTTTTGAATATTTGCTCATCCGTGCTTAACGGGTACGGATGAGCAAATAGTTTTATACATACTACCTTATGGGGTAGTGAAATACATTTAGTAAACAACACGGGTGATACCTGTTTTATTGTATAGGAAAGCATACTTTCTCGTGCAATGGGGATTGTAAAGGGGGACTCTCCTTTAACATAAAGTTAATCCATAGAATTTTCTGCATTTGTTGAATGCATTTAAATAAACTGAGTTTTTGCAGTAGAATCAAATTTAAATTCAGGGATGTGAATATATGAAAACAATTATTCCAGATGCTAAAAAAATGAATAAAACACTTTCAAGAAAGCTGTTAAAAATCTGGAAAAAGAACTATATGGCAATAATTGTGCTGGTACCAGTGACGGCACATTTCTTAGTATTTGTATTTTTTCCTGTTCTTTTTGGTCTTTTTTCCAGCTTCACAAATTTTTCTTTTAGAAACTTTGCCAATGGAACATGGAGATTTGTTGGATTAGAAAATTGGATAGATGTTTTGTCAGATTCAAATTTTTGGCAATCTATGATAGTAACGCTTAAATATACGATTTTATATGTTCCGGCAGTTATGGTATTGGGATTATTTTTTGCATACATTCTAAGTCGTGAGCTTAAGGGTATACGCTTCTTCCGCTCCGTCTTCTTCTTGCCTTCAATAACCTCAGGTATTGTGTTAGCTGCAGTTTGGAAATATCTTTTTGCAAGTAATGAGGGTGGTGTATTCAACGCAATAATCGGAAGGATCGGGCTCGGACCTATAAATTTCTGGGGCGACGGAACTACCGTTCTTCCCATCATCGCAGCATTAGGTGTGTATATGGGGGCAGGAAGCCTTATGGTGTATTTCTTAGGTGGATTAAAAGGTATTCCGACTTCATTTTATGAAAGCGCATTAATTGACGGGGCAGGAAAATGGACAATTTTTAGAAGAATTACCCTTCCTCTTTTAAAACCCACCATATTGTATGCTTTAATCTTATCGACTATCGCTTCTTTCCAAGTATTTGATGTAATAAACATTCTTACTTTGGGAGGACCTGCAGGTGAGTCAACAACGATAGTATACCTGATATATAACAACGGTTTCAAATTGGGGCAATTGGGTTACGCTGCTGCTGTTTCATATGTATTGTTTATTATAATTGCAATAATTACATTTATACAATACAAATTTTTGGGTACAGGAGTCAGCTATGAATAAAACAAAATTCTGCAAGTATTACGATGGGAGTTTGGTAGTATGAATACAAAAATGACAAAGCTCGGTACCATTATATTTTGGTCAGGGTTGATAATATTTGCCGGTATGTTTATTTTTCCGTTTATAATGATGATAACCGGTTCTTTTTCAGATACCAGAGAAATCATACCAAGGAAAAATTTCTGGATTCCGGAATACATTTACTTTGGAAACTACAAGAACTTTTTTGCTAACAGCAAGTCGATTTCATGGGTGAAAAACAGTTTTGTATACGCTGTTGTTCCGGTTATTACAGGCACTTTTATCAATACTCTTGTAGGGTATGTTCTGGCTAAGAAGAAGTTCAAGGGGCGTAATTTTCTGTTTCTGTTTTTTATATCGATGATGCTGGTTCCCGGTCAGGTATCACTCGTTCCCAACTATGTCATGTATACCACCGTGTTTAATTTTACAGACTCATATGCAGCAATACTCGTGCCGGGTTTGTGGTCCATATCAAATATGTTTCTTATGAGACAGTATGCATCTACGCTTCCTGATTCAATTATCGAAGCGGCTGTGATTGACGGCTCGGGTGACTTCAAGACGTTTTTTAAAATAGTTTTCCCAATGTTGAAAACACCTATTGCAGTCATGGGCATATTTGCTTTCCTTGCATATTGGAATATTTATTTACCTGTATTGATTTACATGAATGATCCTGGTATGTACAACTTAACTGTAGGTGTTGGCACCATGGTTCAGCTTGACGGAAATTATGGTATGCAAATGCTTGGAGCGGTAGTTTGTCTGGTACCTGTGTTTATTCTATATGTATTCTGCCAAAGATACTTTGTTGAAGGGATAAGCCTAAGCGGAATAAAGGGGTAATAGATTCGGCAAACACTCATTAAATATAGGAGGCCATTTTTAATGTTTAAATGCTATGACTACGAGTATGACCTGTATGAGCAGCCTTTCTTTTCGCTTCCATTGGATAAGGAACGGTCTGTAGTTATAAAAATAAAAGAATGCGCAAACATAAGAAAGCTATCGGGCTTTTCAGTAAAGCTTAATAAATATGGAAATCCGGGGAATATAGAATATTTAATTCAACAAAAACTTAATACATGCGGAATTTCCTCAGGCACTATTGATGAATCGCTTGTTATGCCTGTGTTTGAGGATTTTGTACATGTTACATTTGATCCTGTTGAAATTCATGGTGATTTTTTTATAACACTGAAGACAAGCTCCGGAAAGCTTCCTCTTGATGGTTATAGGGTGTTTGGTCCAAGACAGGACAACGGAGAAATATTCGATGAGGCTGAAGTTCCCCCCTACTGGTGGGACACAAAATATAGCTTTGGTATGGCAGTACCCTCTTATTACAAGCCGGGAAAGCATCCGGAAAGCGATTTCAGCTATACGATAGATGAAAACGGAAACGAAAAGTCATCAGTATCGGTGTGTCTTTATAGTGAGGCTGAAAGCAAAGATGATATGCATTGCTTTGGTCAATTTTCACATCTGAAAAAACTTTTTGCTCCCAAATACAGTGAATGGCATAGAATTCCTGAAAAATTATCCGGTGAAAATGAGGTTTGTCTTAATAACGATTGGAGCATTGAATGGGACGAAAAATTACCGGACACCAAACTTGTAATGAACATTAAGGAGGAGCTGGGAGAGTTTTTAAAGAGGTGCTTTAATATAACTCCTCAGGGCAATAAAAGCAAGCTGCTTTTCATGATAGATAAAACCCTTAATGTGAATGGTACGGAAGGGCATGTTATCGAAGTATCTCAAAACAGAATAGAAATCATAGCAAAGACGCCAAGTGGCTTAATGCGTGCACTCCATTTCATTGAGGATATCATGCTGGAAAAAAGATGCCCTGCTCTCGAAAAAGGAAAATATGTGCGAGATAGTCTATATGAGTTGCGCATGACCAGTGGAATGTATCCGGCACCATATAATTACTTTCCGCTGCAAACAGGTGAAGTCTGGAATGAAGGGTATTTGTGGCGGCTTGTAAGAAGCGGTTTCAATGCAATTTGGGGTGTTGCAAATCTTGAAGAGCTTATAGAAAACAGTAATATACTTCCCGGCTTTGGAACGCCGACAGCAGCGTATGCGCTTGAACGCCTAAAAAGAATGACTGAGGAGGCGGAAGCGTATGGCGTAGATTTTTATATTGATTTAAAAACAGGATATTTTGGACGTTTTGACCCCAATATGTATGAAACTCATCCCGAGCTGAAAACCTTTGAGAAATGGGGGAATTACCCATGCACAGGAGTACATACATTTGAGAAGCTTCTTGATGAAGTCATCACAAATTTGTTTGAAGTGGTACCCCGGTTAAAAGGCCTGATGCTTATTTATGACTCCGAGGGTTTTTATTCCTGCTTTAATCATAACAAGCAGTTAAATTGTCCGAACTGCAAAGACAAAACCCCCAATGAGCTCGCTTATAATTTATTTTCAAATCTACTTAGCAATGTACGAAAAAGCAGATCTGATGCTCAGATCATAGCTTGGACTTATTATTGTGATGAGCAGTGGAATTATGACCTGATAAAAAACCTGCCCGATGGCATTGTTATGCTGTCCTGCTTCAGCCAATTTGTATCATTTACGCGATATGGCGTTACAAATCGTACTGATGATTATGCCTGCTGTGTTACAGGTCCTGGAGAGTATTTTGAAAAGGTATACGATGTCAGTTCAAAAAAAGGAATGCCAATCATAGCAAAAACAGAACTATCGCAAGGTCAGGAATTTGTTTCTGTTCCATACATTCCTACGCTAACGCAACATCAGAAGCGTTGGGATAAGTTAAAGGAATATGAGCTTTCTGGATTTATGGGTGACTATATCCATTGTAACTTCAAACCAAGCCCATGCACCGATTTAATGCGTCTTAACCTGTTTGAGACCCAAAAGGACGGTGAAGTCTGGCAAGATAGTAAAGAAAAGCTTCAATTTACCGCAAGACTTAACTATGGAAAGGATGCATCGGATGCGGTGCTAAAGGCATGGGAGATTTTCTCGGAAGCCCTTTGTGAGGAGTTTCCCTATTCACCAGGTGTTTGTCGTTATCCTGGTCCTTTGCAGGCAGGACCAACGCAGCCTTTTTATCTTGATCCAGAGCACCCGTTAAAAAGAGTCAGCGCACGCTGTAATTGCCCTGATTTACGATGGACGGAAATATATTTTATTGACATGGAGGGATATGGCAAAAACCCTGATTGGAATGCTGAATTGGTAAAGCGTTGTTTTAAGGAATTTATTAATAAGTTTGATAGGGGTATTGCATTATTAAATGAGAGCATTGATAAAAGTGACCGTAAGGCTGATTTGGAAGAACTTGTTGACATTGCTTCCATAATGAATTGCATGTCAAGGAGCATGGTGCATTTTATAGATTTTGTTTGGCTAAGGGATGAAAGTAAAAGTATTAAACAAAGAGATGCTTATATAAAAATGTTGGAAGTTTGCGAGTTGGAAATGGAAAACAGCAAACGGGCAAGAGAGTTATGTGGAAAAAGACCACAATTAGGTTTTTCGGGAGAAGGACAAGGCACTGTAAGAGGTGGGCTTTTTAATGCGTATACAATAGATGAAAAAATCAAAGAGTTGGATTTTACCATGGAGAGTATTAAAGAAATGCTGAAAGCTGAATGTTAAAGCTAGAAGCTAAATGCTAAATGCCGAGTGCCGAGTGCCGAATGCTTAATACTTAATACTTAATACTTATTACAACCGGAATTCCCTCCTAACTCACAAGAGTACACTTTATTAATATTCACAGTAAACTGATGAGGCATAGGAGTGTAATATCAAGGAAACATTAGCGGAATACAGCTTTTGCAAATGAAGCATAGTTTTACGTTATTGCACTGCTATATCTCATAGTGGTGTGAGCAGAAACTACTCTAGATAAGTTGAACATTTTTCTAATGCTGTGCCTTCGCAAAAACACCTACCCCATCTGTTAAATCTGGGGTCGCTCTTGGGGGGTGCGTTCCGGTGGGGACGCACCGGAATTGCTGGATTATGCGAGCATAATCCTTTATTGCTCGTCACAGCATAAGTAAAATTAAGTTCAACTTATATAGATGGCAACCAAAAGAGGTGCAATATGAACAGAGCAAAAATAATACGAATACATGAATGCAAAATGTCGGAAAACGGAGAAATAATACCTCCAATTGACTCATTTTCAAGCCTTGTTCTAAAAAATTTAAAGGCGTCCTGTGAGGAATATGATAAGGAACCGATAATAAAAGAAATCCCTCAACAACCCGATTCGACTCTGCCTTTCCACAATCTTTATCTATCATTTTACAGCGGTGCTTTTGGAACAGCCATGATATTGCACTATGCCATAACATATGCCATAACCAAAGATATTAAATATGGCCGAAAAGCAAAAGAATGGCTTATGGCTGCAGTTCAGTGGGATAATACTCTCTTTTCGTTTTATTGCTCTGCAAGGCTCATGCATGCAATTGTTACCGGAGTTGACTGGATACAGGATCTTTTGAGTGACGATGAAATTGAACAGGCATATATGTATCTGAAAAAAATGTGTAATTTTCATGAAAAGCAGGCAATGGAGATGTGCGGTAATAAAGAGACCGGAGGCCACGCTAACCTGTACATATCCGGTTTCGGACTGGCTTGTCTTGCTTTAATAAGTGCCGGTATTGAACCTAAAGCTGAGAACTGGCTGAAACGGGTTATCACAAAATACGAGCATAATCTGCTGCCGGATGATGCAGATGAGGATGGAACATATCAGCCGGACGGAAACTGGTGCATTGAATATGCTTTTCGCTACAAGTTTATTTTTTTAGATGCCTTACGTCTCGTTACGGGAAGGGATCTCATAAAAGAGCATTTCGAGGACATGACAAGACCGGTGAAATATCTAAAATATGCGTATATGGGTGATGGAAAGGTTCCAGTTAAGGATTTGTACGAAAGAAATGAAAACATGCTTGACGGGTATCAAATAAATACTTTTGGTGCACTGTATCTGCGTTTTGCCTCCCTTACAGAGGATAGCTATTTACAATGGATTGGCATGAGCAATCCGGTGCCGGGACGTATGCATGCCTTTGGTAACAAGGTAAAGGGTGGACACAGGTTCATATATTCCGTAGGTTTTACTGACTACTTATGGTATGACCCAAAAGTTAAACCGGAATTTTCTCCGCCGAAGGAAAGAGCAAAGGTTTTCCCGCAGGGTGAGCTTGCTGTTTTAAGAACATCCTATGGTGAAGGTTTAACTTTGGCATATCAGGGCAGGCGTGGAAATGTGATGTACGCCAGCCCGGATTTGATAATAAATAAAAATGGAAAACCAATGCTGTGCACAGCTCCGGTAAAAAACAGCCTTCCTCTGCAGGAAGCTAACGGTCCGGCAGCAGGCGGTGGAGAAATGGAGCGAAAAGGCGTTATAAAAAAGCTTACTTGTTTAGAAGATAGGAACATTCTTCAGATAGATGGCTTTTTAATGCGTCAGCGTATTTCGGTGTACCGGGGACAAGAGGAGATTATAGATGTTGAGCTGAGTCGCCGCAAGCAGTCGCCAAAAGAAGTCTCGCTTGTAAATGAACCTGAAGGACAATTTCTGCGCTTACGCAAGGAAGGGTATCTTCAATACGAAGCATACAAAAATCTTAACCCTGATAAAGGGGCTATTCAAATGGAGTTCCGCCTGTCCAAAACACCTCCCAAAAGCGAAAATCATCCTTCAGTATTGTTTTCAATAGGACAGCATCTAAAATATATGTTTGGAAATGCTATGTTTGTAGGCTTTTTAGAGGGCGGCAGGCTTGGAGTGAAATTTAAAGACAGTGAAGGCAGATGGCTTTTTGCACATTTTTCAGGGGAGCTTCCTTTAATACAACCTGGCTTTTGGCATGAGATTACAGTTTACTGGAAGAATTTTAACAAACCATGTATGAACCCCGTATGCGGAATTATTTTTGGTGAATACCACACAGAAGCACGATTAACAATGCCAAACAATAAGCCATTTCAGTTTAGTCCCAATACTACAATGTGGGTGGGGGCAGCAGTGCAGATGCCTGATAGCTTTGCAAATGCAGATTTTCGAAAAATCCGGATTTTTAGCCGTAGTCCGCGGCAAAAAGAAAACTATATACCGGATAAAAAAGATTTACTGTTTGATGTTGATTATAGTAAAGGTATGGATGCTGTTTATGCGGGAGGAAACAAATCTGAAATCTCCGGTATGGGTTTGGAATACAGGCTTCACGCCCAAGTGACTGAAAGTAAAAGGGTGATCCGGCATAAGGGTTATGTTCAAATAGCGAATGGCGAAGAATCGGTTTATATTTCGGGGCAGGATATCTGTATAAATGTTGAAAAACTTCCTAAGCTCCGCTCAGGATTTGCTGGGCAAAGCTTTGAGCAGGAGGAGAATGATCCTGATATAAAAAGAATTATTATAAAACCTGTAGGAAATAAGCAAAAGCTTAGTTTCAGAATAACATCGCAGCCGCCGAGCAATACATGGATAAAAGGTGTGTTGTGAAACTATTAACTGACAGTGTGTTGTCATGCTGTCGCTACATAACCGATGCAAAAAAGGGGTATTTGGTAGCCGATATTTTAGTAATGTTCCAGCTTAGTATGGGGTGTGTTGTGGAATTATTAATGGGTTATGAAAGATTCTGTGCCGTAATGACGGCATGACAAGAGGTATATTATGGAACTTTTAACTGCTGATTTTGAAAACCTTAAAAAAAAGATTAGTTATGATGAAATCACTCAAAGGCTCTATAAAGAAGCGATAGCAAACGCTGATATTTTTGCTATGATGGATTTTCCTTCCCAACCCATATTAGAGCGCAGCTATATAAAGAAAGTGCATGAGCGCTATACAAATGAATATTTAAACATACTACAGGAATATGATTCCACCTCATGGCTATATGAGCGTGCTTTTAGAAACTTAGCATTTGCATATAAAATGACCGGCAACAAGAAGTATCTTGATAAATTTGAGCAAGCCATTGACAGATGTCTTGTAAATCCTTTCTGGGGACCTAAAAACAGCGAATATGATCACTGCTCCTCACGCATACTTCGCTCTCTTTGTGTTAGCTTAACCTGGCTTGGAAATGATCTATCAAATGATAGCATGGACAGGATTACCGAACGTATGAGAAAAGAAGTCCTTGGTTTTGTGAACAAATATAGCCGAATGGGTGATGATTACCCTATAGGACCTAATGACCATCAGTCAAAAGATTTGTCCGGTGCGGGTTGTGCAGCATGGTTTTTGTCAAGGCGGGACAAATCTATGAATGCTTGGCTACAAAGATTTATTTCATTATTTTCAGACAAGCTCATAGACGAAACCATTGGAGAGGACGGAGGATGGCCGGATGGATGGTCATGTGTGCTTTACGCCCTCATGGATGCTATCTCTTTTATAGAAGTAATAAGGAAGAGCACGGGAAAGAATATTGCGCAACATCCTAAAATGAAGCGTACCTGTGATTTTTTCATCGGAGCAGTACCTCTTCATAAATATAGAGGTGCAGAGCAAGAAACAACACCCTCCATATTCCCGTATATACACGCTATGTTTTGGATGGCTGGTGTATACAAAAGAAAGGATATTCAATATGTTGCTAAGAATGCTGTAATGAGTGGTCTGGCAGACTTAGACTTTTGTGCATACGCATTTATTTGTTATGATGAAACACTTAAAGCACAGGAATACTCAGGAGACGGAGTCTTATTTACAAAAAGTGTGGGCTGGGGACGATTAGGATGGGGCACTAATACGGAAAGCGTTTATTTATGGCTAAAAAGCGGAGCTGTGGATGCCTTTTGTCGTAACAACCAAAACGGACTTCTTGTAACAGCCTTCGGAAGACAATTATTTTCAGATGTTACTTTGCGAAATGTCGGGTACCGTAAGCTTTGGAATTGCGTTTATGACGATGGTCTTTGGACAACAAAATGTTCAACAGCCTTACTCATAAATGGTCAGAATCAGCTTAGAAACAGGTATGGTGAAGATTGGAGCCCAATAATTAAATTTCATACACCTAACCGTGAGAAATGGGGAGATGAGGACGCATGGTGGTTTGATTTTGAAGAACCTAAAGCTCCTTTAGGAAGGATTACCGGTGCATGGTGTGATGACAGGACTGCCATAATAAAAGGTCGTGCGGACAGATGCTATGGTGATCTTTTATCCGGGTACACAAGAACCTGCATCATGACAAGGGATGGACTGATTGTTATTATTGACAGCTTAATACCCAATAAAAATACAAAGGATTTTCAGTTCCGTGCCAACTCAGCTTACACATTCAGTGTTAAGGATAATTGCCGTGCTGCTATTAGTGCTGAGGATGTGAATTCCGACATTCTTTTTCTGTATGATGGAGATTTTGAAATATCTGTCGGCAAGTGGCCTTTTAATCCTGATTATGGAAGTTACCTGACGGGTGATTTTAAAATAAAAGGTGATAAGGCTCAGCTGATTACTATTTTAAAACCGTACAAGGATAATGATGAGCACATGCTTAAAGCATGGCTTGATGGGAATTGCCTGTCAGTTTCCTTTGATAGTGAACTCGTTCAGCTAAAGCTGAACAACACGCGTTTTTACGAAGTAAAGCAGATAAAAAAGTCATTGTGTTTTAGTATGGAAAATCAATTTACAATTGTGTGAATTCGTGTTCATAAATGCGAATATCTAATTCAACACATATAAATATTTAACTCGGAAAGAGGTAATGAGAGATGTATAAAATCCCATACGGGGAGAAAATATTGAATTTTGAAATCCCCGAAAATATTGAAGTGTTTACTGCCACAGTTCCCAGTGTATCATGCCCCGAAGATCCATATTTGGAAATAAACCGGGCACTGGATAATCCTATCGGCACAGAAAAGATAGAAAACATTGTAAAGCCTGAAAACAGGGTGTGTATTATTTGCGATGATATTACAAGACCCACACCTGTTAAGGAAATTTTGGAGGTCATGCTAAAAAGATTGATGGGCGCAGGTGTTACAAAGGAAAACATATACATTGTAATAGCATTGGGAAGCCATAGATATATGACCGAAGAAGAGATGATAAGAAAAGTTGGGGAAGAGATTTACCGTGATTTTAAGGTGCTCAATTCTGAATTCAAGGATCCTGAAGGGTTACTTGATATGGGATATTCAAAGACAGGGGCAAAAATATATGTAAGCCGTTCGGTAATGGATAGTGATGTACGCATTGGTATTGGAAATATAGTTCCGCATCCTGCCATGGGATGGTCCGGCGGCGGCAAAATATTATATCCTGGTGTTACTGATGAAGTTACTGTTGCTCAGTTCCATATACAGCAAGGCTTGGCAAATGAGAATCTATTCGGCTTGGATGATTGCTTTATAAGGCTTGAGGTGGAAAAATGGGTTGATACAATTGGGCTGCACTTTATAGTTAATACCATTTTAACTCCTGATAAGAAGCTTTACAAAGCGGTTGCCGGTCATTATGTAAAGGCTCAACGCGAAGGGGTTAAATATGCAAAACAAGTGTGTGGTGCAAAGCTTAAAAAACCTTGTGAGGTTGTTATTGTATCATCCTATCCTGCAGATCTTGACTACTGGCAGGCTACAAAAGGGTATCTCAGCGGTGCCCATGGTGCAGTTAAGGATGGAACGATTATTCTTGTCACTCCATGTCCTGAGGGCATAGGTCCGCATCCCGAATATGCAGATTGTATTGGTAACGACAAAGCTGAAGAATTGCTTTTTGATATGCAGGAAGGAAAGCCTGTTACCGGTGATCCGCTGGCACTTTGTATCGGTACATGTGTTTCAAAAATTCGTCAGAAATATAGGCTTGTAACGGTTAGCAACGGGCTTAGTCCTGATGAGATGAAACGTGCTGCTGTAAAGCATTATCCGGTTGAAAAGCTTTCAAAGGCTGTTGCTGATGCTTTGGCACAGTATGAAAACCCGTCGGTTCTAATTATTCCACATGGCGGTGAAACGGTACTGTATAGTGCTGTGAAAGGTAATTAGTGGGACCGGTGTCCTCCATAGTGAATTTGCTTATAGGCAATATACTTGTGGTGGCTTCAGCTGAGGAAATGCTTAGGAGAGGCTTCGAACCACCAATATGGAAATATGACAGTTGTCCCGGTGGTCTTGAATACAATGAAATGCTATTTGAAAAATACAGCAAAAGAATAAAAAATCTTAGATGAAAAGGAGCTGCAATTATGAGTAAGGAAATTAATTTTTTTAAAGAAAGTTTATACAAAATATTTGGCGAAATTGAACAGGAAGCAGACAAAATTAAAGAGGCTGCATCTGTAATAGCAGATGCGGTAGAAAATGATCGAATGGTTCATGTTATAGGTCCCGGCGGTCATTCCAACATAGGTGTGGAAGAAATACTTTGGCGTGCAGGAGGCTTGGCTTTCTGGAACGCTATTTTAGACCCCGGCACAAACCTTATACATGGTGCAAAAAGATCGAATATAATTGAGAGAACACCCGGTTATGCTATTGGAGTTTTAGACGCTTATCGCGTTGGTCGTGAAAAAGGTGAGGTTATTGTTATAATCAACGCTTATGGTATTAATTCAATGACTATTGATACTGTTTTGGAGTGCAAAAAAAGAGGTGTTAAAACAATTGCCGTAACCTCAGACAGTTTTGCCAAAATTGTACCTGACGGGCAGAAATCCCGCCATCCCAGCAATAAAAATTTATATGAGGAAGCCGATATCTATATAAACAATCATCTTCCCATCGGTGATTCTATAATGACAGTAGATGGTTATGATGATAAGGTTGGTTCAACATCAACATTCTGCAATTGCTTTGTAATGAACTGTATTGTTGTGGAGACCGTTAAGGAGTTCGTTAGAAGAGGTATAAAACCACCGGTATTTATGAGCGCAAATATGCCAGGCGGGGATGAGCATAACAAAGTAATGGAAGATAAATACGGCCCTATTATTAAGCATTTGCTATAACAAGGCAACAATATGTCCGCCACCTTTTCGCGTGTTTTCAATCATTATGGTTAAAAAACGTCTGATGGCGGATACTAATTACCAAAATCAGGCGGAGAGCATATCTACCGCCTCGAAATAACGGTGTGTTGAAACGTTATTTTGTTACGAAAAAAACGGTCAATACAATTGCTTCCGTTGTTATAATTAGTGAAAATGGCTATGACTTTTAGTCAGTAATCCATTGTCTATCGAACATAGGGTTGGTGTAATGCAGCGAACTGTACTGCTAACAGATAAATTACCGCAAAAGATAAAGAATACTGAACTAACGACATAATCATTTTAGTGAAATTAGGTTCCAATACAAGACTGAAAACGGTGTACATAAATTGTATACCTAAAAGGAACCGTTGTTTAAAGAATGTGGAGGGAACGGAACATGAAAGTATATATTGTTTCAGATTTAGAAGGGGTGGCATGTGTATTCTCGCGCAGAGAAGGATATATCAATGCTATGGAATATGGCACTATGGAGCTTGTAGCCATTTGTGAAAAGCTTCTTGCCAATGGAGTTGATGAGATACTTATTAATTGTTTTCACATCATGGAGTATCATAAATTCCCAAAACAAGTCCGCTTTTTTCATTCGGAACCAACTCATGATTTTTTTACACCATGCATGGAAGAAGGTTTTGATGTGGCAATGATTACAGGTATGCATGCAATGTCGGGAGGTGTAGACAAGGGAAACTGGAGGCATACAATTTTACCTCCTCCTATTTCAAGGGCATATTCCGGTATTGAAGAAATGAGAATCAATGGTAATCCGGTTGGAGAAGCTGGAATAATTGCCATGTTTTCAGGTTTGCATAATGTGCCGGTTGTATTTCTGTCGGGAGAGCATTATGCGTGTGAGGAAGTAAAAAAGCTGATTCCCGGTATAGAAACTGTGGAGACCAAAAAAGGTCTTAGCTTTTACAGTGCTGTTTCAAGGCACCCTCTGGCCGTTGCAGAAGAGTCTTCAGAAAAAGCTCTTAAAGCTCTAAAGCTGAAGGATGTTATAAAGCCTATGATCATAGACAGCCCCGTCACCATTGAAGTTACGTATACTTTTGCGCAGAAAGCAACGGATGCCATTGCTACAATAGCAAATGCTAAAAGGGTTGACGAAAGAACGATTAGTGTCACATATAAGGATTTACAGGCACTAAAGGATAACTTCGGATGCATGCGAGCACCGGAGGACGAGCAGCATCAGAAGGATTTAGGGTTCAGCCATGTTACAGGATTTATGACAAGAACAGGAGTTGAGCCATATTTTCCGAGCCCGACATCCCAATACCCGGGACAAGTGGATTTTGCCCTGACCGGATGGGGTAATAAATAGAAAGTGCGGAATGTTCAAATGTTTAACAGAGATCTATATCTTGATTTTTTAGCGAAGAAAAATAAACGTCCGCTATTCTCATGTATGTGGGAACCGATGATCAATCCTTCAGATGAGATTATTAAGCTTGCAAGGGAAAATAACTTAATACATCCGGAAGATGTACAACCACTGCATATTTTGAATATTGCCAGATCTGTACTCAAAACACTACTTGACCTAAAGGGGGATCTTCCTGTGGCATTACAGGCGTCAGGCGGGCATCAATGGCTTGAAGCAATATGCGGGTGCAAAATAATGGCCTCAAATGGGCAGATTTGGGCATCTAATGACGGAGAAAATACATTGGACAGCTTTCTTGACCTACCGGTATCTGTTGAGTGGGAGGAAAAGCTCATTTCATGCCATGAGGAGATAGTACAGTTTTCAAAGGAACTTTGCTTTGCAGCATTACCGGTTTTACATGGACCAATTGATATACTGAGTGCATATTTAGGAACAGAGAATTTGGCATATGCCTTTTACGATGAGCCTGACAAATTAAAGCGTGCAATTAAAAAGGCGGGAGACGTGTTTATAAGAGTGGGGAAGAAGCTTGTAAATGCTCTGATTCCCCATGAGAAAGGTTATTGCGGGAGGATGTATATTTATACAAAAAGACCATGTATAACCCTACAGAACGATAATAGTTATCTGGCATCACCTGAAATGTTCAGAGAGTACCTTGAGCCTGTAGAACAAAGTATAATTAAAAACTTTCCTTCTACAGTTTACCATATGCATAATACCTCACTACACCTTGGCAATATAGTTTCGGACTATAAAATGGATGCTATTCAAATGTCTGTTGATCCCGGCGGAATACCTCTGGAAAAGCAGATCGATGTTTTTGAACAGATGAAGGAGAAGACGCCCTTGATACTGTCTTGCTGGAGCTTTGAGGATATGGAATACCTACGCAGTAATTTAACACCGCAAGGGTTGGCATTAACATATATTCCAGGATCTGATGGATGCGCTATAAACAAAGATGGAGCTTTCGACGAATTTGGCCTGTGGCAGGAGATGTATGATAACTGGATAGAATCATATAGCAATAAAAATATGTCTTCCAATATATGAACTACAGAAAAAACATAAATCTCTATTTTTTTATTAAAATAGCTACTGTATATTTTAAATATGAATAGTCCACCTATTATGCAATTTTAGTAGAGTTGAGTTTACATTTGTATAACATTGAAAAAGAATAATGTTAAATTATTTTTCAATAGATTTATCAAATGCTCGCGGTGCGATACACAAAATGCGCAAGGAAGCGCTAAAGGTTCATGGCGTATTTTGCAAGCAAAAACACGGTTTGTCGTACAATTCGCTTAAGCGCTCATTAAAATAGAGTAAACCAGATGGCTTGACCGGTTGTAGTATCAAAAGATTGTTGACATTTTGATATATAATCATTATACTAGAAGTAGATTGTTGAACATCCAACAACAAAGCATAAAAAGAATGTTGTTTGTCTAAATAAAGTTTTGCCCTATATCTGTTGGTTAGCGGGTGATTTAGATTATCATAGCGATTCAAGCTATTTAAAATATTCGGGATATTCAGGTGGTTAGGTGATTAAAAATCCCTATGCAAACACTTGACAAACGCCCGTTAGTTTAAAAATAAACATGGAGGATTTGAAATGGATAAGTTGGCTTTATACGGAGGAAAACCTGTTATTAGTGAAGAAGAACCGCTTCCATTGGTTTTTCCAAGAGTGATTGCTCAAAAGTCAAAAGAGTATATATCAGAGGTTCTTGAAGCAGGATTTGGCTCAGATATAGTGGAAAAGTTCCAGAAAAAATTTGCTAAGTTGCACAATGTCCAACATGCAGTGGCAGTATCCAACTGTGCGGCAGCTATTCACACCGCACTTGCAGCTCTTGATGTTGGTGCCGGTGATGAAGTTGTTACAACACCTATTTCTGATTTCGGGACTTATGCGGGCATTCTTTCTCAGAATGCGTTGCCGGTTTTTGCTGACATAGATCCCGACACGGGTAACATCACAGCGGAGTCAATAGAAAAAGCCATAAGTCCATATACAAAAGCCATAGTCGTCGTTCACTGGCACGGGCTTATTTGTGACATGGACTCAATTATGGAGCTTTCTGAAAGAAAAGGGATTCCGGTAATTGAGGATTGCTGTCAAACCCCACTCGGAAGCTACAAGGGTAAAATGGCGGGCAGTATGGGAACTATAGGATGTTTTTCTATGGATGCAGAAAAGCACCTAAGCACAGAACATGGAGGTATGCTTACAACCAACAGCAAGGAGCTTGCGGACAAGGCATATAAGTTTGC
>ENA-UOOR01002260-UOOR01002260.1-fermentation-metagenome-genome-assembly--contig:-NODE-2260-length-19974-cov-66.109694_pt1 | contig 19974 bp, 22 predicted proteins | sample MGYA00245780_ERZ724029 | MGnify/ENA primary metagenome ERZ724029 (study PRJEB28704, sample SAMN03018315) | fermentation metagenome | biome: anthropogenic terrestrial biome; feature: soil... | reverse complement strand
AAGGTGGCACACATAGACCGAAATCACTGGCACAAATCAAACCGTTTTATCCAATCGTGTCTGAAAGTATTATATCATTTCAATTCCATAAGCGGTGCGATTAAAAGAGTAACTGTCCGTCATAGTCGGTCGGTCGCTTTGAATTTCAATTCCATAAGCGGTGCGATTAAAAGTAATTCCAGCCTGTTCTCTTAGCCTCCACTTGTTCAATTTCAATTCCATAAGCGGTGCGATTAAAAGCGCCGTTTTTGATAGCTCCCCACAGTTTTGATTGCTGATTTCAATTCCATAAGCGGTGCGATTAAAAGCAAAAATCGTCATGCCTAATTTATTCGCCTGCGCAATTTCAATTCCATAAGCGGTGCGATTAAAAGAGCCTCTGCGGTGAATGGTTTCTGGTCTGACACGATATTTCAATTCCATAAGCGGTGCGATTAAAAGTTCTTTTTGCTTTCTCCTCCAGCCGATGGAGTATATATTTCAATTCCATAAGCGGTGCGATTAAAAGTAAAAGAACTACAAGATTTACATTGCTTATGTCTATATTTCAATTCCATAAGCGGTGCGATTAAAAGCCGCCTAGCACCTGCAAACAAGGTTGTGGAAAAATATTTCAATTCCATAAGCGGTGCGATTAAAAGTCATCTGCCACAAAACTTCAAAACTCCCGCACTATCATTTCAATTCCATAAGCGGTGCGATTAAAAGTACGATTTCCTTTAGCTGCCCCACCGTCAACATAACAAATTTCAATTCCATAAGCGGTGCGATTAAAAGTCCCAGTAAATCTTATGCACTTACACTCATCATCATTTCAATTCCATAAGCGGTGCGATTAAAAGCCAACCAACGCCTTGCCCGTATTGTTGAAGTTGGGTTATTTCAATTCCATAAGCGGTGCGATTTAAAGTCCGCAGAGAGGAGTGATCACCGGGGAAACCGCAGAAATTTCAATTCCATAAGCGGTGCGATTAAAAGTGTTCATTTCGACACCCAAAACATTTGCGGTGTCCATTTCAATTCCATAAGCGGTGCGATTAAAAGAAACATGGTTTTACTTATAGTACTATATATTGCAATTTCAATTCCATAAGCGGTGCGATTAAAAGCGTTATCCGAAAATGGCACTTCCTCCCAGTGCCCCGATTTCAATTCCATAAGCGGTGCGATTAAAAGTCCTTAAAACATACAGATCAGGGTATGTATGTAAACAATTTCAATTCCATAAGCGGTGCGATTAAAAGACTCCTCTCCGATTTTCAGCTTCTTCTTTTCGTCAATTTCAATTCCATAAGCGGTGCGATTAAAAGCCGATAAGTTTTTGGAAGGTGTCTTTCTCTACTAATTTCAATTCCATAAGCGGTGCGATTAAAAGAACGTGTAAAATCTTGACCGCCTGACAAAGTCTACCTGATTTCAATTCCATAAGCGGTGCGATTAAAAGAGCCACTTCGGTGATGGCGACGACAATGTTAAAAACATATTTCAATTCCATAAGCGGTGCGATTAAAAGGTTGCATAGTTAACTCTACTAATTCTTGTGGAGTTCATTTCAATTCCATAAGCGGTGCGATTAAAAGTTATTATTCCGAAAAACAAGATTTATTTTTCTTTATTTCAATTCCATAAGCGGTGCGATTAAAAGCCGGCGTTTCACTTGTGGGAAGATGGATTTTGCAAATTTCAATTCCATAAGCGGTGCGATTAAAAGGTTATTATTCCGAAAAACAAGATTTATTTTTCTTTATTTCAATTCCATAAGCGGTGCGATTAAAAGTCCATAAACGCAGTAGAAGACCCCATGCACCCTGATATTTCAATTCCATAAGCGGTGCGATTAAAAGACAAGGAGCTCGTTGTGAGACATCTTAGCTTTTGACATTTCAATTCCATAAGCGGTGCGATTAAAAGTATTCGCCCAGTATGTCCTCTACATCCACAATAATCCATTTCAATTCCATAAGCGGTGCGATTAAAAGTATTTGCTCATCTGTCATTTTACACTTGTTTCCAAATTTCAATTCCATAAGCGGTGCGATTAAAAGACAGCAAGGCAGCAACTCATAGATAGGCCAGTCCAATTTCAATTCCATAAGCGGTGCGATTAAAAGGAAGAGTGCGTATTGCTTTTTAAAAAGACACGAAAATAATTTCAATTCCATAAGCGGTGCGATTAAAAGTCGGAGACGTGGTATGATAATGTAAATCAAATTAAAATTTCAATTCCATAAGCGGTGCGATTAAAAGCCTATCAAGTTGATTGCGCATTTGACGCAGTACGTTCATTTCAATTCCATAAGCGGTGCGATTAAAAGACAGGCGGTAGACTTTACATGCTATGATCTTAATAATTTCAATTCCATAAGCGGTGCGATTAAAAGATTGACAGATACGGTGCATATATGCAATACACAAATTTCAATTCCATAAGCGGTGCGATTAAAAGGCGATACAACGGAATATTCGAAGAATCCAAAACCGAATTTCAATTCCATAAGCGGTGCGATTAAAAGATTCTGTTCCTTCCATAATCTGTACGCTTCATTTAGATTTCAATTCCATAAGCGGTGCGATTAAAAGTTCCGTACTGGACAGGTGTAACAGAAAGTTTATAGACATTTCAATTCCATAAGCGGTGCGATTAAAAGCTGCGTTGTGCAGCTCTATATTCCCTAATATATCTGTATTTCAATTCCATAAGCGGTGCGATTAAAAGAGCGACCATCTCAATAGCCATAACGTCGAAGTCCAATTTCAATTCCATAAGCGGTGCGATTAAAAGTTTCGGTTTCGGGAACAAAAAAAGTTCTTTGACTTAAATTTCAATTCCATAAGCGGTGCGATTAAAAGCATCGAGTTTATTTGAAGAGAACCCGAAGTTCTCCTATTTCAATTCCATAAGCGGTGCGATTAAAAGCAAGACGAAGACAATCGTACCTGTTCAATGCTTCCAGATTTCAATTCCATAAGCGGTGCGATTAAAAGTACTACCCAACTTCTTTTCAGCAATGCTAAACTCCGATTTCAATTCCATAAGCGGTGCGATTAAAAGTCAACCTTTGACTTGATTTCACCTTTTAACTGCCCAATTTCAATTCCATAAGCGGTGCGATTAAAAGGTTGACTTCGTGAGCGGACCGGAGTTGATAGAACAACATTTCAATTCCATAAGCGGTGCGATTAAAAGATCGTCTGAACAAGGCGATGGATAACGTTATAAGATTTCAATTCCATAAGCGGTGCGATTAAAAGTGTACCATTCGGCATTTCTCTGCAAAATGATTGAATATTTCAATTCCATAAGCGGTGCGATTAAAAGTCAACCTTTGACTTGATTTCACCTTTTAACTGCCCAATTTCAATTCCATAAGCGGTGCGATTAAAAGGTTGACTTCGTGAGCGGACCGGAGTTGATAGAACAACATTTCAATTCCATAAGCGGTGCGATTAAAAGATCGTCTGAACAAGGCGATGGATAACGTTATAAGATTTCAATTCCATAAGCGGTGCGATTAAAAGGAAGTTTGGAAAAAGTGAAAGCGACATGCCATCCAATTTCAATTCCATAAGCGGTGCGATTAAAAGGCTATCGTCCTTACTGCGATAAACGACCCGTCCGCAATTTCAATTCCATAAGCGGTGCGATTAAAAGTTTTAGTGTCACCAAAAGCGGTTTCACCCCTCAATTATTTCAATTCCATAAGCGGTGCGATTAAAAGATGTACCCGTGTCGGCGAGATTGGAGGAACCGCAATGATTTCAATTCCATAAGCGGTGCGATTAAAAGAATATCCCGTAGTCCTGAAATGACAGGAGTTATAACATTTCAATTCCATAAGCGGTGCGATTAAAAGCCACTATGGACGCATTTTACTTTCTCCTTTCAGCAATTTCAATTCCATAAGCGGTGCGATTAAAAGTGTCCGAAGCGGGTACGAGGGTAGGCTTGCCCTGATTTCAATTCCATAAGCGGTGCGATTAAAAGTGGTCGTGATGGAGTAGGAAGGTGCGGTCTTTTCCTATTTCAATTCCATAAGCGGTGCGATTAAAAGCACCGTATTTAGCCAAAATGACCCCGTTAATTTTATATTTCAATTCCATAAGCGGTGCGATTAAAAGCCGAATCGGCGCAAGCAGATCAAGCGTATCATCTTTATTTCAATTCCATAAGCGGTGCGATTAAAAGACCGAATCGGCGCAAGCAGATCAAGCGTATCATCTTTATTTCAATTCCATAAGCGGTGCGATTAAAAGTAGGAGTTCCAAATTATCACAGCACTGCACATAGCAATTTCAATTCCATAAGCGGTGCGATTAAAAGTTAAATCGTCTGCAAGTGCTATCAGGCTTCGATATTATTTCAATTCCATAAGCGGTGCGATTAAAAGCCGGACAACAAGATAATTTCCATTGCCATATTCTCTATTTCAATTCCATAAGCGGTGCGATTAAAAGCCTTGTGCTTAAGGCTATTGCCAAAGCTTGAATGTATTTCAATTCCATAAGCGGTGCGATTAAAAGTTTGGATAACCATGTAAACCTCCGCTCCGTCTATTTTATTTCAATTCCATAAGCGGTGCGATTAAAAGTGGTACTAAACCCTGCTGAATGAATATCTCGTTTGCGTAATTTCAATTCCATAAGCGGTGCGATTAAAAGGGGGAAGCGCACAGTATTTTAAAGCTGTCATTTCAAATCATTTCAATTCCATAAGCGGTGCGATTAAAAGTTTTGGCTGTTTATCATCTCGATAGACCTGTTTTCATTTCAATTCCATAAGCGGTGCGATTAAAAGAGTCCGTGAGAGGCATTTCCAAGGGATTTATTGACATTTCAATTCCATAAGCGGTGCGATTAAAAGCAGTCCGCTTTCAGCATCTGCTACTACGGCGTGATTAATTTCAATTCCATAAGCGGTGCGATTAAAAGCTGCTCCGGTGATCACTCCTCTCTGCGGAATAACGAATTTCAATTCCATAAGCGGTGCGATTAAAAGTTATCGCCATTTCCATCGTTCCACCAGCCCATACGGATTTCAATTCCATAAGCGGTGCGATTAAAAGTGCGGCATGGACTGCTGATTTGGAAGGATCTACCGGCATTTCAATTCCATAAGCGGTGCGATTAAAAGAAAGGGCACACCGGTTTACTGTCAGTATATGATAATTTCAATTCCATAAGCGGTGCGATTAAAAGAGGAATGCAGGACTGGAAGCAGACGCAGGAGAATATATTTCAATTCCATAAGCGGTGCGATTAAAAGAACACATCAGCAGGAGCCTTATCATCAATTGTACCATTTCAATTCCATAAGCGGTGCGATTAAAAGTATGCGTACATGTGATGCTCCGACCTGTTAAATGTATTTCAATTCCATAAGCGGTGCGATTAAAAGCCATTCCCGTTCCGAATAGAAATATTTTAAGATGTTATTTCAATTCCATAAGCGGTGCGATTAAAAGCCCGCCTGCCGGTATTTCCCCGTTCGCGATATTCGAATTTCAATTCCATAAGCGGTGCGATTAAAAGGCTCTCGACATAAGGCTTGTACCAGTCCGTACACTTATTTCAATTCCATAAGCGGTGCGATTAAAAGCATGGACTGAAACGGAGAGCAAGTTCAATCTTCCGGATTTCAATTCCATAAGCGGTGCGATTAAAAGATTCGCATACGGCATACCTGACGAGCAAAGTATCTAATTTCAATTCCATAAGCGGTGCGATTAAAAGCCGTTAATAACAGCAAAAAATACAGCTGATGCTCAGCTGTTTGATGAATATAAGATTGTTTTTTTAGTGTAAAAAGTTGTCGATAGTCAATAGTAAGAAAACTGCCGACTACCGACAACCTATTTTATATCTTGATTTTCAATATGTCAAAGAACTTAAGATCGGATAACTAATGGTGAAATTTTCAAAAAAGCAAGTTTCGACAACAGATTATAAGAAAACATCGATACTACTACGCTCTTTTCCAATTATTTGTTTGTCAAGAAATTTATTAGTAGGACTCGAAAAAACAATCAAACTATCATCCTCTTCTTTTTTCATAATTTTCTCTGCTTTTAAAATTAGCTCTTTTAGGCGAACTTCGGAAATTTCTCCCTCAAAAACGGAATTTTGAATCCAATTCAAATACTTTCGGCAAAGTCTAAGCATTTTACCCACACGTTTTTCTCCTATATCATAAACTAAAATAACGTACATAAAAAACACTTTATTACCACCACATCTTAAATGGCTTGTATTCTTCCATTCCCAACAAATGCTTACTCAGTTTATAGCATTCCAACTTGACGAGATGTTTGTAACTCACTTTTCGTTTTAACGAACGGTGCTGGATAGTCTCAGATAAGCGCTCATCAAAAGCTTTTACGAAAATCTTTTTGCCTGTCGGGTTGAGTAAGCAGCGATTGAGTTTATTATCGAAATGCTTTTCCTGCAATTCCCTTTTATTCAGCAGTCTGAAAATGACTCTATCGACCAAAATTGGTTTGAAAATTTCCGAAATATCCATCGAAAGTGAATAACGTCTTTCTCCAGGTGTATGCAGATAGCTTATCGTAGGATTAAGTTGAGTTTGATGAATGGCACGCAAACATTGACCATAGCACATCATGTTTCCAAACGATATAAGCGCGTTTACCTCGTTACGAGGCGGCATTTTGCTTCGTCCATCCATACTGAAATCATTCAGTATCAAATCAAAGCCTTTGTAATATATCTGTCTGACATTGCCTTCAATACCCATGAGTGCATCCACCGCATTTAAATACGGAAGTTGTGAAGTATATTCTTCAATTTTTTCTATTAAACCATCGAGATCTTTGCCACGTGTGTTGTAATACCGCAGGTTTTTAGTCATATTAAACGAAGCTCCTTCCACAAATTTGCGAGCCAGCTCAATGCGTTTCTTTTTATTTTGATAGGCAGAAGTTTGCGCCAAAATCATTCGCCCCGAGAGCAAACTGTCGCGTGGCATAAACGATCCGGTATAGTTTTCGTAATAATCAAAAAAATGAACGGCTATACCTTTTTGCCCCAGAAAATTATATAACGAACTATTTGCTCTAAGCGAGCCGAAAACATAAAACTCCATGATATCTTCCACCGGAAGATAACGCGGTTGGCCGGATTTCAGCATTTCTCCATTACCATCTTCCTCAAACGGGGTAAACTTAAGCGTGTTATCCTTTCGCTCTAATGTGCCGGGATTGAATAAATAATAGGTTTTTTTCATTATTCGGTTTCTCTCACGTAGCAAAATTCGTAATAACTGCAACTGCGGCAAATCTTAGCATTGATTACCGGTGGACATTCATCAGAATAAATGATTTTTTCGATATCTTTTTCCATTTCCAATATTTTTTTGCGGTCTTCGTCGGTCATAACCACTTGGGATGTATGGCGCAGGGCAGGATATTCCAAGATTCCCGTAACGCCTTCGACACCGTTCCGCTCCAACACGTGGATGTAATATTTCACTTGCCATTCGTGTGCTCGCTCCACCTTATCGGAGCGTTTGATTTCGTGAATTACCTTGTTGTGGGCATCATAAAAATCAATTTTTATCCCGTCCATTTCCAGCTCCTCGTACCTTTCCGAACGTTGCGGATAACTGGTTTCCTGTATCAACTTGCCGTCGTACACCAAGTCGGATGTGTGCTCCATATTGATGCCGTTAGCAAAAAGCCAAAGTTTTCGCTTGCAAACTTGATAGTAATTGAAATGGGTGCCGGTGGGGTGCATTTTGCTCTTTTTTTATTGATTAGCGGAATAAAGGCGATAAAATCTCTTTCATTGCCGGACGATTCTTGTATGTGTTAAGAAGTTCCTCTTTCAAAACTTTAGCCGCAAACAAGCCATTTTTTAACTTACTCATTTCTTTCAAATATTTCTTAGTATCTTCGTAAATATTTCGGCCTGTTCTTTGAGCATATTTAACGATGGAGTCTCGATAAATATCAATAAGTTGCGGAGAAAAGCCGTCTTGAAGATATTTGGCATATCTACTTGTTACAGAGATATCGTTTGCATCTTTTACTTCGATAAAAAGTTCTCCCCACATTTTCTCTTCGATGTAAATATTGGCTAAATCATACGAGAAGTGGTAATGCCATGCGTTTGTTTTTCTCCGTTTTTTCAGTTCATCGATTATCGATGCCAACTCTGCGCTCCATTTTGCTTTTTCTACGGTTCGTTTATATATACGGTAATATTCCATAGATTCTGAATGATTTAAAAACATGCTTCTTGCCAAATAATGGAGCTCGTATTGCATGTTTTGTTCTTGATAGATTTGAAGCAGCAGATTATTCCAGTTTCGGGTAACGCCGGCAAGATTCTCTTGCTCCGATATTCCAATTCCTTCTTTGATACACGCAATTGCTTTAAAGAAGTCTTTTTGTTCGAGTAACTGATTTACCTTTATTTTCCGGATATCGGACAGTTGCAAATTCTCTTCGATCAATAATTGAGCTTCTTCTGTTTTTTCTTGTTTTTCAAGTAATGCTAATTTGTGCATTAGAAACTTGTTATACCTGTATTTAGAACTCCAGTCGGTTCCCTTTTCATATTGCGATAACTGTTCATCGATAAACCGAGATGTCGATTCTGTGTATGGTGAATTACTCCCCAGCTCGAAATAAATGGATTCTAATCCTTCATCGCAGCCGTAATCGCTGTAATCCGGATTTTTCATTTGTTTGCTAAGCCATTCGAAAACCAAGTTTTCGAGTGTTTCGTTTTTACACTCGTGAAAAACATTTTCAATATTCCGGAACGTGTCATAAATAAGTCCCCCAATCCATCCGCTTGAGTCGTCCAGGTTTTGAATATAATCGATGCATACTTCGCACATGGCTGCGCTAATGCTGAACGATTCCTCAAATTTGGCTTTTTTTCTAGTAGAAATCGCTTTGTCTGATAAATTGGATATTAAATGAGAAACACCATATACGTCTTGGTAGTGGATAAATCCGAAATCATCGGAAGCAGAACTGAAAATGTTGTTTACAATTTTCTTGTATTTTTGAATATCCACCCTGTCAATTGGCGTTGCGTATTTTATCATTATCGTGTTTATCAGGCTTTCATCATCGGTAGCATATTCGATCAGGAAAGCTTGTAGCTCTTCTTTCGATAATTTTTCAATAATTTGTCTCCACTCCGGCTTTTTTTGTTTTTTTGTTGCGGTTGGTATTTCGAGAAATTCCTCCTCTTCCTCTATATACATTAACACGGCGGCAATGTGTTTACAATAACCTTCGTAATCGTATGGGCAAGTGCAAGATAATTCTGTGTAATCGTTATCGTTCCAGGCAATTTTTACTTTGTATGGATAACTACCTTCCACTTTACAGGAAATACCGTTTTGGGAAAACTGCACATTTTCAACATAATCCACATATTCGTAAGCTCTTTTTAATGATTGAGCAGAAAAAAGATGTTCGTAGAGGGGAAGCGTTTTTTTTGCTTTAGTCATTGCCCGTATTGTTTTCTTAAATACTTTATATTTTTTCAAAAGCCTCACATTGGAAATTTTCCAACTCTTCCATCAATTGTGTGGCCACATTATTCTCTAACCATCGAAACTTGAAATCGAACCAATCTTGCCGATGGTCGCTGTTGTCGATGATATTCTTGAAATTGGCAAACGGTTTGCGATTATTCAGCGCATCGATGAGTTTATTTTTCAGTTTGTCTGCATTTTTCAGTCTTTCAGCAAATGCTTCCATAATACGGAAGCTTTCGTGAGAGTCGGGCGGAGTAAATTCGATAAAGATTAGCCAATCAAGCACTTTTACGTCGTCCCAACCGTATAATTCCGACAAGTTCTTTTTCACCTCCTCCGGTTCGTCACCAAACAAATCAACTTTATGCAAAAGATCGCGGGGATAAGCGTCTATCGCAAGCGTTTCGGGATTGAAAAAACATACAAGGCCGGCATCAATACTGCCGGCTATCTCGGCAATGCAGAGTTTATATTTTTCAGGAATCTCAATTTCTTTAAATTCCTCCTCGATGAAAATTTCCTCTTCCAAAAACTCCAAAATCCGGTTGAGCTTCTGTTTATCATCCATTACCGAACGGATGATGGCAAGTATTTGGTCTAATGTGTTACTCATATTTGTCTCCGTATTTGTTGGTGAATTTAGCACCTTCACCGTAATATTCATAAAATACTTCAGCAATTTCATCTGCAAAACCATATCCGCAAGGCGACGCGTATTTTACGCAATCAACGCAACGCAATTTGAAGTCATCCAACAAATTATTTTTCTGCATATATTTTAATGCCGATTGAAAATTTGTTGCGGCGCTGTCATAAAACTGTTCCCACATATCGCCGTAATCGTATGTAAATCTACAGGCATTTTCGGCAAGTGTAAGCATTAAATCAGCCAAAAGAATTGGTGATGGGTGTAACGTACGAAAATTGGCAATGGCTTTCTTGCAAACAGAGAAGCGAGTTTTAGGATCACCGTGTTTTGTGGTTGAGTAAAATTCCTGGACAATGATTTTCTTGTACTTTTCAAACATTTCCTGTTCGTTGGGATTGAGATAATACTCCATAAACTCTTTTGCCGGCTTCACATTATCGTAAACCTGCATAACAAAATCGATTACCTGCTCTTTGGTTAGGGATTTTAAGTGGGTTTTGAGGTTGGATTTGGACATGGGAAAATATGTAAATAATTATAAAATAAAATCTTCTGTTAAATAATTTTCCGGTTCATTTACTTGTAATCCAAGTTCAGCATTATACTTTCTTTTGATTATATACGCTGTCTTTCCAAGTAATTTCTCTGAGTTTCTTAATTCGTAAGGAAACTCTTTCCTATTGATTTCCCCTTTTTTAAACATCCCGATAAAACGAGTTTCACGAATTGAGACCATTAAACCTTCTGCTTTAATAAATTCGCTATTAGACAAATATCCTTGATATTTTGAAACCAAAGATACTGGGAGTACTTTTTTTCCATCAAATTGTTTGTAGAAATTTTCTTCGCATTGTTCGCTATTCATTAATGGAACCAATTCATTATCCAAAGAATAAGAGAGAAGCCGTTTAGTTTCTTCAAAATCATTTTTACTTACTTCATTCCATTTTGGATATACAATATCCATCATTTTTTGAAGTTCTGCTTCGGAGATTATTCCGTTACTCTCATCGATAATACTTTGTAATTCATTGATTGTTCGCTCTATAACTTCCTTATCTTTGTATATGTATTTGTCTTTTTCGTTTCTTTCCTTGAAAATATAACAAGGGCAAATTCCTTTTTTACGTTTGCGGTTAACTCTGCCGAATCTTTGTATCAAAGCATCCAATGGTGCAGGTTCCGTAAAAATAACATCAAAGTCTATATCCAGACTCACTTCTATAGCCTGGGTCCCTACCAACAGCTGGGTTTTGTCTGACATTAATTCCTCTTCTTTTCTAAATCTGTCTTCAGCATTAAATGACCCGTGTATCAAAACTTTATAGTCAGCATGTAAAGATTGATAAACGAGCTGAGACTGCTCAACAGTATTGCAAACCACCAATACTTTTTTTTCATCGTCAATTTTTTGTCGAATCTCGGATAATGAATTGATTAATAAACCATCTTTTAGAATAACTTTGTGCCTGGTAAAGGAATTATAAAGTTCATTGTCAGCTAAAATGGGTGTAAAATTGCCGATGGCTTTTTCAATTTCTTGCTTCATAAATGTCGGCAGTGTAGCGGTCATTATATGAGCTGTAACGCCTAATTTTTTCGTGGCAAATTCAAGTAAAACAATTATTTGTGCAAAAGTTTGCGCATCATAAGCGTGTATTTCATCAAAGATAAAATATCCCCCAGCCCACTCCAAAAGCCCTTTTTCAAAACCTTTGAACCCAAAAATATGCTTTAGTAACTGAAAAGGCGTAGTGATTTTAATTGGTGTAACAAGAGTTTTAAAATCTTCAATTAACTGCTTCCTGTCAAATTCGCCCATCGATGATTTGTCTTCGTATGCCATCTTGTTTTCAATATATTGGGCAAGTTTTCCGTGTATCATCCCAACTTTAGAAATATCAGAATTGATATCATCATTTAACCGTTCATACATCGCGTTGATAGAAGCAGTATAAGGCAAAATATAAAAAACACGACCTTGTCCTTTTGTCTCAATTTGTTTTTTTAGCCACAGCAGGGATGTCTCTGTTTTTCCTGAACCTGTGGGAGCTGATAACATTACATTCCCAAGCGTATTATAGGCAAGTTGCTGATGGTGATAAGGCGGAAACCTGAAAAGAAATGAAAAATCTTTTTCTTCTATTTTATGTAATTGATTTATTCCGGCAGAGGCTAAATGATCGCATTGTTTCATCGCTCCTACTAAAAGGAGTTTAGCTAAATAGTTTCTGTCAGAAACAGTATTATGTTTTGTTTCTTTTTCAATTAAAGAAATTATATCCAGCTTATTTTCAGATTTTTTAACAAAACCATTAGAGACTGCAACCTCCCAAACTTCATCTGCCGCAATTCTATTGCACTCATTGGTGAAGTCAAGTCCTGAAGTTATTCCAAACGAAAATTTATCTTGTTCTGAAGAATAATTTTTATCAACGAAAAAAAACAGTTCGTTTAAATCCTTGTGATGCCCTAAAACCGTAAACAGAATTAATTCTTTTTGTTCTTCCGGCAGGTCTAATTGGTTAATAAAAAACAAAGAAAACAGTTCATGACGCTGCTGCTGCCATTTATGCGAAAATCCTTTCAACATATCTTGGAAGTCCGGATGTGCTTTTCCCATATCGTGAAACACAATACTTGTTTTGAGCAATTGCCAAAATAATGTTTTATCACTTACAGGAATATTGGGTACACACGTTAGCAACTGCTCATAAATGCACAAGCAGTCGTCTATGTGTTTCTTAAGAGAAATTTCGGGGTTGGATTTTGCCAACACCCGAAATTCTTCTGTGTTTTTATTAATCGTATTCAAATTCTAATTTGTGAAAATAAATATCTACTTCTTTCCCGTCAATAATGTCTCGGTAAGCAATGATATTTGTTTGAAAATCATTGGCGTCATACGGTATTACAGAGTAGGGTTCTGTTCCTATGTTGCTTCTTGGAATAGTATCCGTAAAATATTTTGGCAAAGCTTGTAAAAGTCCGGGTAGATAATTTCCAATAAAAGGAATAACTTGTCCCTTGATTTTATCGGCATTTTGTACTTCCCGTAATTCCACTTTTTCTATTTTCTCAATAGTTGCCAAATCATTGCTTCGTCCAAGAAGAATCTGATAAACCGGAGATTTCAAAAATTCAACATAGTGTTCATTTGTAATGTAAATAGCTAATTTACAGTCAAATAAAAATTCTCTTCTAATCACATTTGATTTAACCATGTTTTTGGGAATCCCTTTGTCGTTTATCTCAATTTGATAAATTGTTTCCAAATCAACTGTTTTGGCACCATATTCAAAATAATATCCCAATAACAGTTGTTCGTGTTTCAAATACTGCCCGGAACAAGCGTTCAGAAAACCCAATACCGTACTGATAGGCGGGACTAACAAAGTTGGTTGAAATCCGGATATGATGTTCGGATATCGGAAACTTGAAATCCACGTACTAATGGTTATACGGTAAACTTTCATTATTGCATTTGTTCTTTTAGTTGTTCACAATATTGATCAATAGCTTCATTTATAGTACCTAAAACTACAGTGTTACTAAATTTTTCCTGTAATTTTTTAAGTGATTCATTTTCATCGTCAAAAAAACCACTCCGTTTGCCTATAAAAATTTTTCCTTTGAAGTTGTCTTTGTACTCATTCAAGACTTCTTCTAACCCATCAATGTTTAATACAACCACTTCATCTCTCTCGCCTTTACTTTTTGCAATGTGCGAAAATGGATGATTACCCGTATTTGTTGTTGCCAATACAATGAATTTTGGGGTGACATCACCCATGTTATTTGTTTGCATCGCACCGCCCGAAATGTTTTTCAAAGCAGAAATAGTGTCAACGGCTCGTGAAACTCTTGTTGGTTTTGGCAGTTGAATAAGTTTTTTGGTTTCAACAAAATTGTCATCAATTTCAACTGCACCGTTTTCCAATGCTTCAGCTTTTAATTTATCAGATAAGTTTTGATAACCGGTCTTATTGTAATTGGAAAAGGTGCCAATCATATTCAAATCCAAGCTGAACATACCTTTCATGATAGCACTGTACTCTTGCTTGGCATAAGGAACGGAATCTCCTTCTTGACGAGCCATACTGGACCAGTTTTCAACAGGTCTAACAGACGCAGCTGAAATTATCGCCGAATTTTTTAATGGAGAAATTCTTGTAACGGTAATGTTTACATTCTTTTTCTTTCCTTTATCATCAACTATTTCCTCTGATGCGGCACGCATATAACCGAACACATCGTCGTCGGGAAATTCAATAGGATTTGCATTGGTGTATGCAATTTTGCTGTCTCTTATTACGGGCGAAAGTTTCCATCCTAGGTTTTTTTGCAACGCTTCCCGCCACCAATAACGCCATGCTTGCCCGGAAACATAAACATAGCTTTTGCCATTTTTGAATATAGTTTTGGTTGCAACAGCGTTATCAAAGTTCGAAGTTGTGCTTTTGCCTGCATTATTTAACGCCACTATATCTACATCAAGTAGAACAAATCCTTGAGTTTTTAAATTATTTTCCATCGTTTTAAAATTTATTGTTCGTTATTTTCTAAATCATTTTCTAAATATTCATCGTCTGTAATTTCTGTATCCACGTACATTTTCCGTTCGTGCATTTTCTGGTAAATAGCAATCAAAAGCACATCTCTGGTTTCTTGCCAAGAGTTTGTGTCCGGGAAAAGATATTCGGCGTAATCTTCAATAGTTACAATCGCTTCATCATTTCCTTCATTATAGTACTTTGCTACAATGTCCTTCAAGATAAATCGCCTTAAAAGATAAGAGTTTTTTACCCCATCCAGTTTTTTTATGGCTTTTGTTATTGTCCGTTCATCATTGGACGATAATATAAAATCAGCCATTTGTTCAATTTTTGCAAGAGTTTCTTTTTTCATTTTTCTGATATATTGCTCGTAAATTTTTATTAGTTCCCAAGATAATTCGTATTCACGACTCCGCTTTAACATCTGTGGCACAATCGATTGATTATAAATTAATCTTTCGTAAATAGAATTGCGCCAAAACTTAAAGTCGTCTTCTTTTACTTCAATTGTTTCATTGTTGTCTTCATAAATAAAGGTACTGGTATCTCCGTAAAATTTTGCTTTTTTATAGTCAGCGTTACTATAATACCCGGCGACAAACTCATTCCATTGTTTTTTTATTGTAGCATTTATTTGAGTTGTTCTGTAAAACTTGAAAACATCAAAAGGTAATGTGTAAATCTGCACATCCGGGTTTGCTCCAAAATTTGTAAAATGATAAAGTGAAATTAAATTTTGTGGGTTGTTTTTATTGTCCGTTTTTTTGACTTCCGAAATAACATTATCCATAAAACGAAACAAAGCAGTGCCAGGTGCACGAGATTGGGATTTTAAAATTCCATCGGATAACCCGCTCCCCACATTTCGTAAATTTCTGCTACAACAATCCGAAGCAAACTGCTTGGTAATATCCTGATTATTACTGTGAATAACCGCTACACGGCCGATTAATAATTCACAACCTAATGGTAGAAAATGGTAGCGTATAATAGCCTCTTTGGAAAGCATAATACCTTCCTGAAAAGTATGATGGAAATTAACCAATGTGCCTGAGCCTGATAAGACAGTATTGTCTCGCCCTGCAGGATAAAGCTTGGTTTTCTCTCCCATAATTCTACAGATTCCGATATTCCCTTGCGTTTCATCTGTCAATAAATCAAGAAAATATTTTTTTGTTTCTTCTTTCTTCCTTTTTAAATCAAAAGCCGGTTGCGTAATTTTTGAGTTTAAGAAAAAAGGATTTATTTTCCCATTCCACTTGTCCACATAGATATCTGTAGCTTTCATAATAATTTCCAAAACATCTGATTCTGGATACCGTTTTTCAAACTCTTTAAGGGCGTATCCGCCAGCATCCGCAAAAGGATCACCTGTTGGTCGAAAAAGCCAGTCGTAATTGATAGAATTGTAGGTGCGTTTCATATTATTTTAATTTTGTGCCACAAAGATATAAATATATTTTTATAATCCAAACAGAATACTTTATAACTAAAATAAATATTTTAATTTGCTAATTTTGCAAACCAAGTTTTGGAATTGAAATAACAGAATACTTTAGTTAGTTTAATCGCACCACTTGGAAGTACAACCCTCGTTTACTTAACGAGGGTTGTTTTAAGTTTCTATCTAAAAAATCACATCTTATTCATCCCCCACACCTCCCGCAACATCTCATTCGTTTCTTCCAAATCAAACACATTCAAATCCCATTTTTCCCCTCGTTTCATCCCAAGCCATTCACGGTATTCCTTATGCTGTGGGTGTTTTGGATCGTTTATAGCCTCCACCATATTGTAAAAGCCCCAAATTCCACCGCAATCTTCTTCGAGGTTAGAACCTTTTCCTCCCAAGCATACAGGATAGAGAACCGTTTCATCAGAAACTTCGATTAATTCGATGGTATGTTTCCAATCATCGCCAAAATCATAAATATATACCATTTTCTGTTTGAGTTGTCTGAAATAGTCTTCCAATTTAATTTTTTCAGCATCGTATCGTTCTCCGTAAGGAAAAGTGTCCGGATCAGAGAGCGGTCTGATTTCAACTTCGGCATCATCTTCGTAAATATACATGATGCAGGGTGTACTCCTCCATCCGCTGGGCGAAAATTGATACATATGATAATTACGCCACCCAAATAGCACTTGGATTGCTAAATGAAAATCATCGAATGAGATGGTGCTGTTAACTTTTACTTTTCTCCAGATAGGCGGTTTTTCACTACCGTCAATTTTGATTTTAAATGTAAATGTCATAACTTTTGAGTTAATTGATTTATGAAAACGTTAGCTGTTTTTGACCATCCCAAATCCCTGACTATTTTTCCCACCAACCCCACACTCATACGCAATCTTTATCAACTCCACCGGTGCAGTCAATTGAAATTTGCACATAAATCCACGTATTTTGGTTTCTTGCGGTGTACCGGATTTAATAGCGATAAGGGAAGATTTTGGCGCGGTGAGCGCTTTGAGGGCAAAAGGGAAGTCGGTTTCGGGAAAATCTTCTCCCTTAAAGGCCTTATATTTATTTAGTAAGTTTATTTTTACCTGTTCATATGCTTGCGGATGGTCGGGAGCAATATAATCTTCCCCGCCGTCATCCCGTTTGAGAACAATGCAAGCTGGCGAAAGAGTTTCAAATATCATTGTTTCTTCAAATTCCGGTGGCGGAACCGTTTCCACACTTTTCACCTGAAAACGCACATTAGCCTGTCTGTTACCCAAATCAAAACTTTGCTCTTTGAACAAACCTTGGATAAATTCTTGCGTGCTTTGTTCGGGAAGAAATGAAATCAGCCACTCCACCGTATCGGATTGAATTACTATAAAAGGTGGCTTGATTCGGTAGTTTTGGATTTGCAGACGGGAGAAAGTGAAGAGTTTGAAAGTCAATTTGTCCGCCAGGTAGCCGTTGTTGTGCAGCCAGGCAGCGTATTCTTCGTTAGCACTATACAGTATTTTGTATAGTGCAGCTGACATTTCGTATTGGTAGTTGAGCGGAAGTCGGTTCCTGAATGTAGTGTTATCAATATTTAAGGTAATTTTGAATCTCATTTCTTACAAAGCGAGTTGACTTTAATAATTAAGAACGGAATAAAATTAGGTATTAATTACATATATTGCAAATATATGCTCATGAAAAAAACTTTATAAATAATTCATACAGCTAACGGTTCAAAGCATCCCTTTTACATCTCAGAAAAGTAGTTTTATGCGGATTTCTACTCATCCTTTACTAACTCCTAAAAGCCTATCTCATCAAATCTTGTTCTATTTTTGGTATTCTGTATTTGATTGCTTTTTTTTCCAAGCAGAGACACTCATTTTATTTTTTTCAATGAACTTAATTGTTTTGTTTTCTTTTAGGCGCCCGCAACCCTGTACGTAAATCTGTATCTTGCAGTTTTCTACCCAATTCATCATCTTTGGCTATCAGAAATGAGTACGTTTAAGATATAAATATTCCGAATTGTCATTTTCTCACTGTAGTATTTCTTTTAGATTCCATGCCTGCAAATGCCTTATTCCACCCCTTAGAGGCAATGTTACATCATCAAGTGAAACTACAATTTTCTCAAAATTATCACCAATGGATTCGAGAGCGGAATATTCACGCTCGACGGTAGATTCATCCGAAAGCAAATACGTACTTTGTATATAAATCACACGATCAGCTTTCTTAGCTACAAAATCGACTTCCTTGTTTCGTAAAACACCGACATAAACATCAAATCCGGCACGACACAGCTCTAAGTATATCAGATTTTCTACAAGATATCCAAAACCATAACCAAACCCCGGATAAAGATAATTTTTGTAGGCTAAATCATTCATGTAAAATTTAGCATTACCCGATAACGTGTCTTTTCCTTTTATATCATATCGGTCGCAACGATGAATTAAAAACGTATCTTCGATATATCCGATATAGTTAGATATCGCATCATAGCTTACTCTTCGTCCCTGTCCTTTGAAATACTTTACAATACTTGATATGGATATTGGATTAGAAGCGTTGTTCACCAAAAACACAAAAATATCTTCAAGCAGTTTCGGGTCACGAATGTTATTACGTTGAATGATATCTTTTAATAAAACGGTGTCTTTTATTGCGGAGATATAATTGCGTTTAAGTTCTTGCTTTTGGAGCATAAATAATTCGGGTAGTCCGCCACCATCCATGTAAGCCATATAACTTTGTTTGCCCTTGTCTTGCCCCGTTATTCTCAAGTATTCCGAATAACTGTAAGGGAAAACTTCAAAAGATACATATCGTCCTGATAGGAGTGTGGCTAAGTCACCTGAAAGCATTTTAGAATTGGAACCGGTAATGAATATTTCGTAACTGTCCGAATAATCTTGTGAGTACGAATTGACAACTTTTTCCCATTGTTCTATTATTTGGACTTCGTCAATGAAAATATAAACTTTACCTTCGGGTTTAAATTCTTTCTTATAAGATTTTATAAGTTCGTCTAAATCTTTGTATGTGCGAAGGAAGTCCAGGTCGGCAAATTCACGATTTATGAACAACGTATTTTCAGGCTTTACACCATTGTCGATAAGCTGTTTGCCCACTTGTCGCAAGATATAGCTTTTGCCGGAACGCCTTTGTCCGACAAGCACTTTAATTAGTCTATTTCCTATAAAATCGACTATTTTTTCTGTATATTCTTCGCGTTTAAAGCCAAAATCAAATGTTTTAGCCTCCCATAAGTTATACTTTTCTATTATTGCAATTTTTTCGTCCATAATCGAATATTTTGCACAAATGTAATTCTTTTTCGTTTATATACGAATATATTTAATTATTTATTTGATTTTTATTTGTCCATAATCGAAAAAAATGTATATTTGCAAGACCAAGAAATAGATGTTTGGAGAAGTTCTTTACATTTTAGAGAAATACAATCGTAGGTTTATCCGTAGGGGATAAGTATTGTTTGAGACTGTAATATATCTGAAATACAGCGGATTAATTGATGGGTGTTCCGCACCCGTCCATACCGCCAGAAGCTCGTCTAAATGAGGGGCTTTTCTTTTGTAGATGCCGCAAGCAGCCACTTTCCCACATTTTACCCCGTTTGTACGAAATATCATTAACTATATGGAAAACATTTCACCGTTTTCACCTGTATTTTAACAGAAATTGGCATAAAAAAGGGGAGCTACTTTTTTGTAACTCCCTGGTTTTCAGGTGGTGCCACCAAGAATCGAACTAGGGACACACGGATTTTCAGTCCGTTGCTCTA
>ENA-UOOR01002257-UOOR01002257.1-fermentation-metagenome-genome-assembly--contig:-NODE-2257-length-19993-cov-9.766426_pt1 | contig 19993 bp, 16 predicted proteins | sample MGYA00245780_ERZ724029 | MGnify/ENA primary metagenome ERZ724029 (study PRJEB28704, sample SAMN03018315) | fermentation metagenome | biome: anthropogenic terrestrial biome; feature: soil; material... | reverse complement strand
TATAGTGTCGTAACATAGGATACCATAAAATGGCTTGAAAGGGTTATCTTTTTTTAAAAACTTTTGACTGTCCAGTTACTTATAGATATCCATTATTACTTTATCTCCTTGTAAGTTGTATTGCATATCGATTCACCTCCATAAGAAGTGAATCAATATATCCATAAATACAAAATAAGAATGTAGGTTTTACGACATTTTTATTTCGTAACTTTCCTACATTCTTATTATAAACTTTGCACTTATTAACTCAACTTTCCCATCTCAAATTATTAAACAAAGCCTGAATAAATGTGGCTTGACTGGCAATCCATTGCTGTAGTTGACATTTTACTTTTTCTGCTACCTCAGTTGCGGCTGTGTTGATTTGTTCTATAAATAAACTCATTAGACTTTGAAGAGCTGTTGTAAAATCCATATCCTGAATGTCATCAGAAAACATAAAGAATAATTCACCAAAGGTTTTTTCATCATTCTTATTACGGCGTAACCATTCTAGGATGATGTATCTGGCAAAGACAATTGTTGTATGGCTAATCATCATATCATAGCTACGGCCTTGAAATTCAGTTCCAAGTTTCATAAATGATTTGGTGGGCTTAAAGAATACCTCAATGCTTTATGCGAATATTCGCATAAAGCATCTTATCCGCATCCTTTTGTTATGCGCATCTTTTTTGCGAAACATTGGTCTTACGGTAAATTCCATTAGTTCCGGAATAAAAAGATGCGCATAAAAATATCTATCTTAGCCCAAAAAACTTCGCAAGTTCATCTTCATCATCAGGCCATTCCTGCTCCTCATCAGGTGATGAGAGTGTGCCAACTTTGCCTTTTTCCAAAGCCTCACGCTTCTGTTCCAGCGAAGGGTATGCGTAATGGTCTTTTGTTGTCTGCATGGATGCATGTCCAAGAGTGGATGCAATCAACTCTATGTCCACACCATCGCGATACAGTCCGGTCGCCCGAGTGCGGCGCAGTAAATGTGGGTAGATTTTTTTCGGAAGGTCAGGAAAGTCCTTCCTTACGATGTCCGCAACTTTTTAATGATCCGCTCCAGATTTCTTTCTGACATCCGGTGGGTTTCCCCATGAATCACAGTATACACAAAGGGATGGTCGTAGTCCTTCCTTTTACTATGGTATTCCGTGATATAAGCTTCCACAAGTCTTATGGTTTCCTTCGTCATAGGTACGGCTCTTTCTTTGTTCCCTTTACCATGTATGAATACAAATGGGACTTCTGACTTGACGTTTATGTCCCGAAGATCCAGATGAATTAGCTCATCAGCCCTGATTGCCGTGCCAAACAGAAGGGAAAGAATCATGGTATCTCTAACCCCGATGTGAGTGTTTGGTGGAGCATCAAGAAACGCTTTCATTGCATCCTTTTCTTCGATAATCGGCCGGATTTGCTTCGGCACTTTGAGGAAGGGAACCTCCCCAATGCTCAACTGTACCTGCTAGAGTGATATGTTCCTGGCGGCGGCATAGCCAAGGTAGGATCTTATTACCGCCAGCCGGTGGTTTACCGTGCTTGGTGCCCTGCGCTGGATTTCAAACAGCCAGTTTCTGTAATCAAGGACAAATTCAAACGTGCAGTCATCAAACGTAAACTTCCCCACAGAAAGATTCTTCTCATCACACGTACCACAACTTATGGATCGACTACACTTCCTTACAAATGTCATATTCATCAATATGATCTTGGCGATCAACTGCGGAGTCAACATATTTCTGATAATTCTTTATGAAGTTTGACCACTTCACAGCTTCAATATAGCTACACGTTCCAGTCCAAATTGTATTATCATTGTCGCAGGTGCGTTTGGAAGCATTCTCTGTTCTATTGAATTTATTTTTTTTGATAATCGTAAACAACCTGTCTGTATGATGTGTAGTACATCCACCAGAGCAACAGCTTTTTGATTCAAGATAGTAAGTATACGAGTTGTTGTCATCAGGAAGGACGACGGCTAACATTGCATTGCTATGGCTTGTAACAGATTCTCCATTTTTGTTCTTCCTGGAAGTTTCTTTTAGAGAATATGATACTTCCCACGGAATCCACTGGTCTCTATCTTTCTTTCCAGTTTCTTTCATGCCAGGCGATATAAACACAATCGTGACAGAACTGTCATAGATCCTGTCTTTGAGAGTTTCCCAAATTGTATCATCTGAAAGGTCGCTGAGGTCCTCTCCATCACTTTCACCTTTAAAAATATCATCAGATGAATCTACTATTCTCTCAAACTCATCGACATAATCTCTAACTGTTGAGTTCTCTCCAGATTCCAAGTTGTTAACCTGATCATCTGCATACTTGTATGAAACAAAAATTTTCTTTCCCATTACATCCACCTTCTCCAACATTTTTTGTTATTTTACTTTCCTTTGGGATTGTATGATATCCATGACGGCATTTACAATTTTGTCTATATCGGTTTCTGTGCCGAGAATATCGAGATATTTCTCAAGGTAAGGATACTGATCCTTATTAGTCTTTACATCATCATAAATTGTTGCGGCAGCATCTCCCGTGCTCCCAATTGGAATAATTATGATTTTTCTTTCCTTGGCAATTTGATACTCCTGCAAGCAACCGTCTGCGATTGCTTTCTGACCTTCAGCATTTCTCTTATTACCTGCCATAAAGATAGCTACGCCAACCTCATTAAGGATTTCTTCTCTATATTTCTTCCATTTCAATTTGCGCTCATCTGGGTCTGTTATTCCCTGTGGGAATGGACGAAGGCATAGATGCTCATCCATATGTTTGAATCTGCTACTATAGATTTCGTCTAAAGCACCATTTATAACTGACGATCCGATTCCAACTCCAAAACCGGATGTTACCCGGAGCTCCTCTTTTACAAGCCGATTTGAAAGTTTATAGGCAAGTTCATCGATTCTTGTTTTTGTCCAGTCACCCTCAAAGAAATCTGCACTACCTGAAATAAAGACATTATTTACACGAATCGCAATTTCGACTACTCTCAATATCTCTGTAATTTCCGAGTATTCATTAATAAATACCGTTTGAATACCATAGCGTTTCAGGTCTTCTTCTCTCAAATCCTGCCGCGCTTTCTGATATCCAAAGTCCTCATCACTCATTGTATCTGTACGTACAACTCGTTTCATAAAGCAATAATGATTTCTGATATTCTCATCAAGCAGTAACCTTATCTGTCCAAGGATACTATCAAGATTAGGGTCTTCAAAGCTGAAACCTATAAACAGAAAAGTTTTTGATATCAGATCCCCTTGCAACACATTTCTAAAAAATGGGTGGTTTCTATCGTACTGAACATAATCGTCCTTGGTTAATACGGCATCAGCAGCAAAATCTACGTCCCCATGCATCTTGTATACTACTGCATCACGATCTCTTTTTGTACTGGAAAGCTGTTTATATTCAATCTTCACATCAGAATTACGATTGGCGTCTCTGAGTCCCTCTTCTATAAGATGATCATAATTTGTGGTCCAGTATGTACAAATTGGAAGTTGCGTAAGAATAGTAACATTTTCGTTTTGCGTAACATTTTTACTATAAGCTTCAAGGATAGAGGAATTAATCGCCGCTCGATTTCCCGCTTGGTTTCGTACATACTGAGCAACAGCTGTAAGATCATATTCATCATCAATATTTAAACCGATATCCTTTGCTAAAGGACGAAGGAGGTCTTTCCAAACAACAAACCCTGATGGACGAGATAATCCTGCACCAGCAAATACTGCAGCATTTCCATCTCTGATCGCTTTTATGTATTCACGAAGAAATTGTTCCTTTGTAGCCATGTCCATGTTCCCTTCTTATTATTTATTGTGTTTTTTGATAGCAGATTCTATCCATGTTCCCATATTTGCATACCCGTTTTGGGTAATATAATCATAAATGCCGTCACAAATAGAATCAAAATATGCCGGGGACTTATCGTCATAATATCCAATAACAGTATGCGTGTTCCCCTTTGGGGCTGTCATTAATGTTCGCATATCTTTAATTTCGTTAATATGAACACCAATAACCGCATTGCCTCGTTGGATACTTTTACATATTTCATATTGAACATATGGTCGATTCAGGGTTTCGCTTCCGATCAGCACAACGGTAACTGATGTACCTTCAAGCTGTTTGTCAATCCAGCGATGTACAGCAGTATCACCTTGTCGCTTGACCTGTTCAAATGCTGCTTCGTCAATAAATCCGGCAGCTTCTTTTCCTTGAGTTTATTTCGGACTGTCATAGAACGATTGATGTCATTGCTGTAATGAAAGCTAAAAAATACTCTGCGTGCCATCATTTTTACCTCCAAATCATATTATATATTTCCGATAAATATATTTTACCATATTTCGTCAGTATAACAAGCTATATTTGGAAATAATGCATGTTACAGGACTTCTCATATCATTACATCACAATAATCTGCTTTAGTGGAACCACCTAATGATAGCCCCGTTTTAATACAATAATTTATTGCTTATTAAAACAAAGATATTATCTTACAACATCAATCCATATACCATACTCATTATGATGGACTGCAATTGCCTGAAGAAGCACTAAAAAGTGCCGGCTGTAACCAACCTGTTTTCGAGGATAATGCCATCGAAGCTGTCCTCAACGCAGCTGACGGAACACCTCGTATTATAAACAAACTTTGCAATGCCTGTCTTCTCATTGGAGACAGTACGAGATCGGATATCATAACCTCTGATATCGTCATGAAAGCTGTCAATGACAGCGAACTTTAAAGGAGGTATCAATCATGGAACTTGATTATATCTGTACCGGGACAGAGGACATGAAACCAATACGTTGGAAAGGACATATCAACCTGTTAAGAAGTACGGGCCCTTATGAACTTGTGGTCACTGCAAGGTATAGCAGCTTTCATATCCTTTGTGGGAAACATGAGTATGGAAGCTACATCTGCATTCCTAACTGGAACATCGGAACCGAGCTGGCCGGACTATCTGATAGTTTCTGGAATTTCGAACGCCTGACAACGTATTTTCCCGAGCTATCCCCAGTCGACGCAATCAGCATTGTCAACGCATTAGTAAAACTCAGTGAATATATATCGCTCCAAGAAGAAGCAGGGTAACCTGCTTCTTCTGCCGTTCCAATAATCTGCATCATTTTGAATTGATCCAAACAGTTTGCATAAACAGGAGTTACTAAAGTGACTGAGATAACAATCAGGCAACCGATTTAGGATAAAATAAACTGCATGGAACAGGAGCTTCTAATCTGCGGGACAACACATTATTATGAATGTCATTATATGCGTTTCATCTTTACTGCAAAGGTATGTAATATTAGTTATCCTATTGTCACATATAACCATAGTCATCAGTAAAATGTTCTGGTCTGAATTTCGGGATTTCCCAACCAGGCACGTAACAGTGCATACGGTCAAGAAACGCTGTATCGGTCCCCATTTCTGGGGGGAATGGATCAAACAGGCTGGAGGTTTTCAAAAGTACGTCCACACTTTGATTTATGTTGCCTACGAATACCATAGAGGCCGATGCGGCTTTTTCTTCTTTTCCACGGGCAAAGGAACCAGACGCCATATAGTCCTTCATAATTTGGATACCATCTTTATCCTTAAAGCTGATACCCGCAACCTCATCAAAAGCAACGCAATCCCACAAGCCAACCAAGCCCACGGTTTTTCTGGCCATATTATAGAACAGATTTGCTACCGTTGTTTGCCCACCAGATACAAGAATGCTATTCGGAGATATCTCCTTGTAAAGATGTGACTTTCCTGTACTTCTTGGTCCAAGTTCACATAAATTGAAGTTGTTTTCTACCAACGGAAGCATACGTGCAAGGAGCAACCACTTTTCACGATTGTTTAGCATATCAGGCTCCATACCTGTGGATCGTAGCATAACATCCATCCATTCTTCCTTAGTGAATGCTTTTCTCCCTCGCTTTAATTCATCTATATCTACATGAGGCATTTGGATAGGCGTTAGCTTACGAATTTGAATAGGAATACCATTCTTCTTGTCTTCTTCAATGTACTCATAATCTAACTGAACAATACACCAAATACCACCACAAAGTAAGCGGTCATACTTGGTGGGATATTCTTCACTAATTGGAATAGCCTTAAGGCCGAGATTAGAAAATTCGGCCTCGTAGCTATCCTTTTTAAAGTTTAGATTCACCGTTATTTTATCAATGATGGTATAGCTACCTCTCTGACGTAACACGGATAGAATTTTCTGTGCCTCATCCGGTCTTACGAAATTGTCAGCCAGAATCCTTTTTACATTCCGAACACCGGCCTCGATAACTTCGTCTTCATCCGAACTGCAATATTGCCCTAAAAGGAACTCAAGAACATAGACTGGCACATTTGCGCCTTCCTTGATTTTCTTTGTGAGGTCTTTACGAACAATTCTCCCATCGAAGTATTGACGGAGCTTACTCTTTATTTCTTCTCGAGTGTTTCCACTCTCAGCATATTGCTCCATAATAATTCCTCCTACGGCGCTTAATTAAAAAAATTAAATTCATCCACTGCAAAGGCGATGTCAATTTGGAACTCCTCACGCTGCGGCATCTGTAATCCAGATTCATCTGCTATAACCAGATAGTAGCTTTCTGTGTTACTATACTTCAGCGACTTCAAATTAAAACCACAACGGAAAGTACGATCTCCACCATTATCACTGGCCTTATCTGCAATGATTTTTTGCACATCACTGATTTGCTTTCCACTTGCATCAGTGAAATAAACCAGATAGGTAGCAGCTTCTCGATTATCACCAACTGCCTCCTTCTGATAAAAGTTCAAAGAGAAAATCATATTGCTGATTTTTCTATTAGCAGACAGTAGATTCACAGTCACTGGCTTGGTATCATATTTATGCTTATTACGCTTATACTCCATAGAGTCATTTCTTAAATGATGGTACTCGATAACTGGAACCACCATCTCCTGTAGGCTAATACCGCCATGCACAAAATTCAAACCGCCTCCACTCATTTTAATACGGATGCTCTCTCTTGGTACGTATCCTTCAAACTCTGTGTTGCCACCAAGGAACTTAACAGGCATAAGATAGTCAGGCTTTGCTCCTTTTTGCATGATAGCGTATCGTCTACCATATTCTATATCTTGATCGTTAAAGCTGGATGCAGAAACCTTGTCATCCTCATTTAATGGACTGTAGGTATACAAGAAACCATGATCAGCAGTAATAATAATATGGGCGCCGCTAAACTCATTGACGATGATACGCACCATATTCTTCAACTCGGAGATTGCCTTGTCACAAGCTGGAAATACTGCTGTGTCCGAATGATGGCCGGCTTCATCAATGGTATCGTGATAAATATACACAACATCCATTCCTTTTACCAAGGCCTGACGTTCAGCTCTCTTCATTCCAATGATATTCTTGTATTGCAATACAACACTGTCCGGGTTTGCATTCTTCAAAACCTTTTCACGGTTATTGCTTTCGGTAGATGCACCATCAGCCAATACTGCCAGACACTCTGTCTTAGCGGTACTTTTTATTTCTACAGACAACTCCTTATGTGGCAACAATGCAGCCATACCAATTTTGGTGATGGAAGGGAAAATGCTCTGCATACTACCAAGTTCCACCTTGCTCTGTGTTTCTCTACGCAGCTGTTCAGAAAGAGTTGCAGCTACTTCATAGCGCATCGCATCCGATATAATAACAAACATTCTGGTGTCTGCCGTCTGAATCTTGGAACGATAGAAATCTGTCTGCTCGGGCACTTCAAGAATCTTACCATAGTTAGCAAGCTCATCTGCACAAACATCAGACCAGTTACTTCCTAGCTGACCTAAGAACCATTGTTTATAAAGCCCCTCCACCTTTTCTACAACGTGCTTAAACAAATCATCCAGCAGTATATTAGATGATTCCAGACTCTTTTGGAAGCTATGATGAAACTGACGATAATAAGTATCCATTTTGTAATAGACTTCAGTATACTCTTTCCATACGTTTTTTGGCTCTACGGTATGGAATCCTGCAGAATGTTCCTTATAGAAGTCTTGCATATTTGCAACTTGTAGTATACCATCGTAAAAATTCTCCACTGGCTCATACCACACACAAGTACGTCGTTTTTCCACGGTCTGAGTTATTGCTTCCACATCTATAATTTGGTCACTGATTTCTGTCATCAATTTTATTAAAATCGCTTCATTAATACATGGGAAGCATTCGGTATCCACCAAGTCTTCTACAGTCAACTTGCTAAATAGCTGAGCTAAACGAGCTTCATCCTCAACATAGCGAGCAATATCATAAAGCTGTGATATATCTTCACTGTGAAGCCATTCTGAAATAAAGTCATAGCAGTAGGCTTGATGTGGTATAGAAATAAAGCCATCTAATCCTGCTAAGTTTTCAAGTCGCATCGTCCGTGTAGATGCAGTCAAAAGCATATGAATTGCCAATCTGCCAAGATCGGATTCATCCTCACTGTAACCACACCCCTGTGTCACCATAGCCCAAAATGCTTCTGTTACGTCGTAATTCAAGAAGTCTTGATATACAGCATTATTGTTTATGTCGAGGCCGGCACGGAACACACTGCGAAGGATATTGCTTGGCTGTGCATCCTTTTGCCCGCAGATTGCAGCCATAACAGCCAAGTGCAACTGTGTCGGTGTTGATGCCACTTTGTTTTGCGACAGAATTTTGGAACGACGGTCTTTGGCATTAAAGTATTTTCTATATTTCTTGACTTGTTTTCTCATTGATGGATTAGAAGGAATATTCATCTCATCCATCCAGATAGAAATCAAATCTGCGCGGAATTCTTCGCTGTAGAGTTCAATATCAAAGAGCCAGTTATCCTCAAGCCTTTCATAGGTAAAAGGACTGTATACTAAGAAATTACTGCACTTGTCATCGTGTGACAATAGCTTTTTCACAGCAAAGTTATTTGTACCTGTTAAAGCTACCAGTTTTGCATTATCCAGTATGATTTCGTCCAGTTTATCAGAAAACTCTCCGTCCTCATCATACCAAAAGATAATGCGGCGATTATAGAATTCTGGCAAAGGTGCAGCAAACCTGCGATTTAAATCTTGTATCACTTTATCGGTATCCATGCTGCCACCTCCTTATTTAATTTTTGCAAGTACATCTTTAAAGATTTCATAGTTGTAATTCACACCATCATCTAAGTCGATACGAATCATCTGATCCGCAAGGTGATGGATTTTTTCTTCATAAATTCTAATCTCTGTTTCTTGTTCTTTCAATTTTATGAGCTGCTTGTTCAATTTCACACGGTCACTGGTAGACGCACTATTGATTCGCTGTTCCAAATCTACAACTGCAGTGCGGTAACGAGACTGCTGCTCATGTACATAATCGGTACGAATACGAGCAATAGTATCTTCTCTGTAACGATGCATATAAATCAGACACTTGAAGCCATTCTTTTTACCAGAATCAAATTGCCAGTAAATCGGACGTTTCTGATACATCTTCACATGGTCGTTGTAGAAGTCATTCAAGAAGTAATTACGGATAACATCCTTCGGGCTGCCCTTGCCAACGAGAGCATCTGCAATAAACTTTATGTTTTCATCCAGAGTTTCTTTTCCATAAACTGCTTCAACAAACTTTATAAATCTACCTGCAATATCGTCCTCGAAATACTCGTCATCACAGATAGGAATGATATTGTCTCTATCTGCAGGGAAGGTGTGGTACTTTGAATCATCCCATTCACCACCGGCATAAGCAAGTCCTTCTGAATCAAGGGAGTATCTACCAAACATACAACCAACAGCATAAGAAATAAAGCTTTTAATATCTCGTGTTAGTTCTGCTTTACGAACAGTATCAACCTTGTCCTCTACCTTAGGTGTAAGCTCGCCTTGCAAACCGTAAATGTCTATAAAAATGCGGTTTAGGTCTTCCTCATTGGCTTTTAGTTGGTTGAAACGGGCATCACATTCCTGTTGCCATTTTTCGTAGTGCCATTGTAAGCTCCTCAGCTTTTCCATGCGACTTTTCACAAATTGAGACTCTTCCGCTTCCTGTTTCTGTTGCGGTAACAACACCAACGGATGATATCTAAAATCCCACGATGTCTCAAAAGAATCCCAGTCGGCTTTCGCATATTGAATATTTTCTTTAACGAGTAATTCACAACGCTCCTTATTCTCAATTCTAAAAGGAACATTCCTTACTTGATCTGGTCCATAATTCATAGTAGGTGCTAATACTGCAAACAGTTCTTTAGCAACTACGGAGTTCAATAAACCTATAGTATATAACAGAGATTCACCTAATTGGAATGCTACAGGGCCACCATTTCCGAAAAGAATATTTGAAGGTAGGTACCTACAAGTAAATGGTTTAGTTGTAACCTCTGTCCATGTAAGCCCTTCAAGGAAATAGTATTGAGGGTCTTTAAGACGGAAATTCTTCAATCCTGTTGCACGAATATCAGCTCCATCGTCTTTTAAGTTAACCACCATTTCGTAGTTTCCATACCAACGACGTGAAAGACCCCCGCTTGTTAACGGGAACCACCTAAGCCCAGATGCAACCATATCTACATGATTTCTCATTGAAAAACCTATATTTTTAATATCAACCTCATGCCATATTCTAAGAAATTTTTCACCTTTACCCGTTTGAATACCCTTCATCGGATTTCCCGGTATATACTTATTTTCATTAAAACAATCATATACAGAATCACTCCACCAATACGCTATTGGGGTTCCCGGAATTTTTGTATAGTTTTCTTGCAATGCAGTATAATTGTTGTGGATCATTTTAAGAAACATTTCTTCTTTTTCATCTTGAGTCCTTGGCGAAACCAATCTGGAATAAGTCCCTTTATAATTAGGAATACGTTTTTTTGCTATGGTAAATCCTGTTGTTTGGACTACCTCACCACCAATTTCCTCAAATGCTCTCGCACCTAAATGAATCATATTTACTATGGTTTGACCTAACAACTTGTTTCTAAGCTGTTCAAAACTTGCAAGGAACATCCAAGAATGCATAGTAATCATCGATTGGATTCCATTTTTAGAAAGCATTTTATTACAACGCTCAATAAACACTGCGAATAAATCTGCCTTCGAGTCAGGATAATTTTTATTTACAAAATCATACAACTTTGCGTTGGCATTACTTACAACTAAATAAGGTGGATTTGTAATGACTATCTCATATTCTTGGGCCATAACCTGCGCTACTTGCACAAAAGGTAATAGGTCATTCATCACTGGATAAGAATACATATTGACATCAATCTCAATCTCTTCAAAGCGTGAATATAGCGCATCAAAATCCACATTATGTATATTCAAAATAGACCCATATTCTTTTGCATCAAACAAATCATCAACTAATGTGTTAATATCATGCTTAAGGAGGTCATCTCCATTTGAAAAGTAGTCCAGCATATCTTTGGTAAATTCATATTTTCGTCTACCGTCTTTGTCTGTATGGCCACTTTCCTTAATTGCGTAAATATGTGGTTGAGGAATCGCAATGTTTCCGTTACCATCTTTCTTATTAAAAAAGAGATGATCATACTGTCGAGCCTTCATCATCACAGAAAAATAGGAAAGTTGCGCAGCTCGTTCATCAATATCCAAGCCCCAAATATTATTTTTAATTATACTGGCTACAGCTTCACGAGTGGTATATCCATAGTTCTCATAAATCCTTACAAGAACATCAAACATATACACTAGGATATGACCGCTTCCCATACAAGGGTCAATACAACGGATGTCTTCCGGTTTGATATCCTTATATTCTGCACGAAAAGCATCGAGCTGTATCTGAACACCCGTTTCCTGCACAGCTTCATCAAGATAATACTTCCATTCAGATTTTAAATTTTCATTTGGATGGCCTTCCAGCCACAAACGACCAAGGCTATTCTCAACCATATAACGAACAATCCACTCAGGTGTAAATAACTGTGTTGCTGCTGAGATTTCCTCTTTGTTTATCTTTATACCCGATGCTCTGTTGAACACTTTAGCTTTAGGCTCAATATTATAGAATTGATACAACCAGCCAATAATCTGAACGGCATCCTTCCAATCATCCTCTGGAATCAGAGTAATCATCTGCTCAATAACACTACCCTCACGAAGAAGGTTGTCTGGTAACAGAAGCTCTGTGTAATCAGAGATTCGCTGAAACATACCGGGCAGGATTTTATTCAATGCATTACACTGTGTAATCAGCTGATACTTGTATAGCTCCTCGGTTTTGTCAGCCTCTTTAAATGCATAGACTTTTTCAATATCAAGACCGTCCATCTCCAGATGGATAGCCTCGGTGATAATCTGTGGCTTGAAGTTATTCTCTTCATCGGTGAATACACGCACATGGGTTGGTAGGTAGCCATTGACTTCCATGAAGCGAAGTGCAGAAAAACGGTTGAACCAAGTGTAGGCTACTTCCTCTATAACCTGCTCAAAGCCTTTTTCCTTGATTTGAGCAATCAGAGCCTGACGCTGCTTCTTTTCGGTGTCAGTCAAAAGCTTACCACCGATGTTGTCCGCTGCAGTGTCAACAATATTTTCTTCAGTAATTCCATATTGTAAAGCCTTCTGAGTAACACGAGCAATCAACTCATTTCTTGCCCAGACTGCATATTTCTTTATCGCATTCTTATCCATATTAATCCTCCATGTTGCCGCTACCCGCGAATTTGGGTGCCAGCACAAATTTGCCGTGTGAAAAATTTATTTTTCACACTATCCTCCCTAATTTATCTTAATGCCATCGCAGTTTTTCAGCATATGTGTCATCTGAGCGCGAACCTTTTCAAGGTAGGCATCAACTTCACCCTCGTTCTTTAAAGTCTTAGCAGGAAACATAGCTTGGCGAGGAATAGCCTTAATGATTTCCTTCTTTGGAGCAGGCTGCGCTTCGCCACCTTCTTTCACCACAGAAGGCGCAGGGGTTGGCGGAGTATAAACCACCGGTTTCAGTGCAGTCTCGATGCGTTCTACCGTATCATCTTTGTACTGCCACATTGGAGGTTCTAATCCATCAAGAAGGGCAAGGCTTGCGGTTTCATTGATTTTTTCTTTTCTCTGTGTATAATAAGTATCAGAAATATCAATTAGGTTTTTAACTTTACTATTTCCATCTGCAGCTGTATGGATTGCTTCCATACACTGGCGTACAATTTCCATTGTGTAGGCACGTTTGGTTTCCAGCATTTTGTCGTGAGAAGCCTTCACAGTAGCCATAAGTCCATTTAGTTCTGGGATACGCTTATAGTCATACTTACCTGATTGAACCATTATAATGAGACGTATGGTGTTCAGCGCTTTATGGGCCTCTTCGTCCTTTGCTATATAATCAAGATCATTGCGAAGGTCAGCTTCAAACCTTACAGCAGCATCAAAGACGCTGACTTGTGTCTTGAAGAAGCTCTCAACATTCATCATAGCATCTTTATTGTCGTACAGTTCATCTTGTTTCTTTATAACGCGGTCTATAAGAGCTATGTTATCCTTCTGCTGTGAAAGAATATCTGTCATCAACGCTATAGCAGATTGTACTAATGAACGATCTGGGTATTTGTTACTTTCATAACGACTGTTTAGATCCTCATAGTGATTTTTATTTTCAACGAACTTTTCTACGATAAATTTTATAAGACCATCTTCATCATCAGGCACATCCATTAAATCAAAGTAGTCACGAAGGAACGCTTTGACCTTTTTTATATTAATAGCAGAAACCATCATGCGCTTACTGATACTGGTTTTACCAATCTCACTCTTTTTACGGAGCATATCTGGAAGCTTAGCATTATCGGGCTGGATTGTTGCTCCGGCATACTTGACGGTAACCTTCTGCTCAAAAATCAATCTTGCAACAACCGCTGCGATGTCGATCTCTTTCCAACCATAAGGGATACCATTGTAACGACTCTGGATATCTGCCATAGAAGTAGGCAGATTCTTCTTAGCCTGCATTTCTAGGTATTCTTCCATCTTCGTAGCTGCATCACGGTTTGGTTCCATGCCTGGCAGAGCTTGCTCTGTACCGGTAAGAACAGCAATGATATCTGCATCTGATTCTGCATTATTTGTAATTAAAGAAAGTTCACTGTAAACATGAGAAACCAAGTATTCTAAAGACTGGTCAATCTTGCTTTTGGCATCTCCACCCTTAATATCGATGTGTTCACCATCCACATAGAACTGTGCATTTTCAATGGCTTTCTTTAAATCATCCATAGCAGATAACTCGTATTTGCTGGCCTCATCTTGCTGATTACGAATGATGTCCTGCACCGACTTCGCAAGCTGACTGACATTACGTTGCTTTACATACTTACGGATTTTCATAGCACTTTCCAGTGCTTCATAATAAGGAGTATCAGAAAGAACTACAATAGCTTCTTTGCCTTGAGACTCTGCCATTAAACGTAGGTCATTTTTTTCTACCATATCAGTAGCCACAGTTAAGAATCGAAGCCGCATTCCACCAGTGACAGCACCCACTGTAATGCCGTCTACCATCTGATCAAATGCAAAATCGTATTTGCCATAGCGATATTTTTTAGTAGTAAAGATATCTCCAAAAATCATCTGAGCGATACGCTCAACAATTGAAGCAGTATCAACAGAAGTATTTTTGATTTCACGTTGTATATCCTGTTCCTCATCAGTGAGGAAGTTATAAGTATCACTAGTTCTTCCGATGTAGTTCTGACTCATCAACCTGTCAAGAGAACCACGGATTGCTTCACGCATAGTAACCTTATCCAAACGAATATCATCAGCCATTAGGATAACAATATTGTCAATGTTTGCTGGGATGTCGTCTACATAGCGGATAAGGTATAATAATTTCAACACATCGACGTCCTGTTCCTCAATGCCGTTACCATCTGCTGCTGCTCTAGCGCAACGCTCGATTACTCTACGGATAGAACCATCAAGGAATGTATGCACAGTATCATAAAAAAGGTAAAAGGGTGCTAGAGCATATTCATCTTTTTCCTTAATCTTCTGAGCTGCCTCTTGGAATCCTGATAACATAGAACGCTCACCACCAGATAAGTGCTTTCCTGAGTTTCCATGCTTACGAATTTCAGCAAACACCTTTTGCATAATGATAAACTGGTATGGTACAAAAGGGAAATTGTTAGCAAACTCACTGGAACCGTTATAGCCCTTGATATCCATGATGGCATCAGAGAAGCTAAACAGGTTACGAAGAACAGAATCATTCTGGTTGTAAACCGATTCCAATTCAGTTGCCACCTCTGGTTTCTTCTTTAGGATACGCTTTTGAATAACCTCATCAGCTGACGAAGAAGACAGAGAAAGTCTGGTTTTGAATCGAGCTTGAATTCGGGAGAACTCATTTTCACGAGTCTTAATGATTTCATCAATAGCTTCCTGACCAGTACAGATAACCCAAATCTTTCCTTCACATTCGCTTCCTATTTTCTCAATTAAGGACTGAAGATTAATAAGTAAGTCTGTGTCGCCACCAACATATTGACCTACCTCATCAATCATAAACAGTAAGCGGAAGTTCGCAGGTTTACTATCAACATATTCTTTCATTTCAGATACCAGCTGCGCAATACTCATTTCTACGGTTTCGGTACCATCAAACCAGTTACGGGCAGCAGTTTCACTCATGCCGAGAACTTCTATCAAAGACTCTACAACATCATCTTCAAAGAAAGCAAATGCATCTCTAGATGAAATCCAGCTCTGGCCGTTCTTATCTTCAAAAGTTCTACGGAAATCATCTGTTTTTCCTCGCTTAGCAATGAACTGTTCCAACTTAGCAACCTTTAGGTTTTCACCATAGAAGCCGAGGTAGTTATAAAACATCTTTGCAAATACACGAAGAACAGCTGTTTTATCCTTGTTGATAGAGCCTTCAATATCGATATTGAAAAGAATAGTGTCAGTGACACCCTTTGTTGCACTGTCAATCATCATGAAAGTCGCAGGATCATCATCAAATTTCTTACGGAAACGCTCTACCGTCTTTGTTCCTTGAACTCCCCTGTTGGCAAGGATGTAAGAAAGCATTTTCAAGAAGTGAGATTTACCACTTCCAAAGAAGCCCGATATCCATACACCGATATCTGCGGTCTTTTCATTAAATGAATCACCATAATTATTAAAAAAAGTTATAAAATGTTTTTTTAATTCCTTGGTAATGACATACTCTTCGATTTCCTGTACCAGTACATCATCTGTATCTTGATCTACCTTTACGACACCATTTATCTTACGATTGATATCTTCTTGAAACATCTGTTCAATTCTCATATCGGTACCCCCCTATATTATATTAAAAGCCCTATAATATGAATTAGGCTTCAGTCTGTCAAACAATTTAACTTGTGTCCCATCAAAGGTTCCTGGATACATAACTATAATTGGAATATCCGGAAAGTGTGGCTGCAATGCATCCAATAATGCGTGTATTCTCATAAATGGAAATACTTCTCCAACTCCAGTCAACATTAAGACATCACCTAGCTTATGTGGCTCATACTGCATCTTTTTGATAAACATTTCATCCGTTGCAATGGAATGCATCTGCTTCAAAAGATATTCTTTTCCCTTCTTTTCTTCCATACGAGGAATGCTATCAATAATACGCTTATCCTCACAGATGAAAAGAAAGGTTTCATAAAGATTATATATCTTTAAATGACAGTTAAGTGTTTGGTCAGTTGCAATTTGGTCCACGAAATGCCTTACCGTCATCTCATATTCTGGATCATAACAGAACATTCGTATGTTGACCTCATTACTTAGACCTTTACCTTCCAAAAACTCAGGCTCTTGTATTAATGCTCTGACTTTATCCAAGCGTTCTTTTATGTTACTCATGGGTGTTCCTCCTTTACGAGAAGCAATTGAATGCTGGCAGTGCTGCTACATCTCCATTACTTCTAATAGCATTTTCTAATATGGGGTTTAGCCATACCGGATTCAGGTGGTCAGCCTTTGTGCTGTCAAGATATTCATTGTCAACAAGCACTTTCGTCAGAACCTGTTTTAATTTTCTAATCGTTGAATCGCTCCATGTCGACACAGCATCGTTCTGCTCCTGAAGACGCATGAAAAATACATTCAAATCCATTCTACCAAAGGTGGTATCCTGTGTTCGGTACTTCTCGCCGATGACGGTCAACATAAAATCCCATACCAATCCGTTATATTTCATCAAGGCATATAAACATATCTGCTTTGCAATATCTGTCGATTGTGTGGCAATTGCTTCAACAAGAGAAACATCGTTCATTAGTTTAAGTCTGTTAATACATGCCTTCGCCATTCCTTTTATTGATCTCTCAGTCGGAAACTGAAACAAGTTCTCATCAACAATACGCTCCACTATTTTATTTTCTGATAATCCTTCACACATTAACTTTGCGGTGGATCTCATTTCATAAAATAAAAATTGTTCTCTGGTGAGAGATGCTTTGTATGGGCTGGAACTGCTCACGTTCATCTTCCCATTCTGATTTTGTACCATATATAAAACCTCCTGTAGGTCATCCTCTATAGATATCTGTTAATTAATTCTGTCATTTCTATCAAACATCCGAAATTAGTCTTTATCCGGAGTGTCATTAACTATTTCCATAATATCTGCAATATCGCATTTAAGTGCTGTACAGATTCGAATCAGAACATCAGTTGTGATATTATCTCCTTTTCCCAACTTTGCAACAGATGCGGAACTGATACCACTCACTTTCTTCAAGTCCTGCTTATTCATATGTTTATCAATTAGTAGCTTCCATAATTTATTGTAGCTGATACGCATCATTTACCTCCTCGACGTCAACAGTATATGTTCAAACTTTGCATCAATTCAATGACTCCTGAACTTAACTACTCAGTAAGACGTCTTATGTACTTTTCTTATACAAATACACTCTATTTTTAAGTATATCACATATATTCACAAAGGCTACTATTTATCTGCGAACGCTGATATTTTAGATGCTATTGGAAATATAAACTTAGTGATAACATGATAAAGGTTCAAAACTTTCATTCCTGATAGAGTAGGCGGGTGAAATTTCACCCGCCCCTCATCAAACCGTACGTGAGGTTCTCCCTCATACGGCTTTCCGACATTCTTCTTTCTACAGCATTACGTTATGCAGACAACTTCTGTAAACCTTTCTCGCTAAGTATAGTTATAACTCTTTTCATCTGAGACAGATGTCTTCGTCTTTGATGTTTCTTGTTGTACCATCTGACAAATGTACAAATAATGTACCAGTCCAGTGCATGCATCCATTTAATATCTGTTTTGGTTTTATAGTAGTTGCGCCATCCTATGATTTTCGGATTTATTACCTTAATCAAATCATCTTCGCTTAATACTAGAAGGCTTCGACTATTGATATTTTCTTTTACTATCCTCTTTATCTTTTTCATAGCCTTTTTACAGGGATACTGGCACAGTTCTCCATAAGGTCTTCCATCTTTTCTAGTTTTATTAAATCGTCTATGGTGCATTCCTAGAAAGTCAAATCCCTCTTTTCCATCCCATAAACAGACTATCTTGGTTTTAACTGGATGCAATGTTAAGTCCAGTTTTCCCATGATGTACCTTAACAGTTCTAATGCATGGTCTGCACTTCTCTTATTCTTGCAAATGATTACACTATCATCTGCATACCTAACGAGTTTTCCATGGGTAAGTCCATACTTTTCCCACAGACGGTCAAGTGTATTCAGGTAGATGTTGGCTAGTAGTGGGGATATAACCGAACCTTGACTTGTGCCCAGTTCGCATATTTCTAGTACATTTTCATACAGAACTCCTGCTTTTAGCCACTGTCTAATAAGTTTGAGTATCCTTCTGTCTGATATTCTTTGTTCCACCAGTTTCATTAGTTTTTCTTGATTGACGTTATCAAAGAAGGTTTGTATATCAGCGTCTACAACATAGTATCCTTTGTTATTACACGCCTTTCTGACTACTTCAAGCGCCTGCTTTGCACTACGTTTCGGTCTGAAACCGTAAGAACAGTTCTTAAAGTCCGCTTCGAATACGGGCTCTATTGCTATTTTCGTAGCCATTTGCACAATCCTATCTCTTACTGTCGGAATTCCTAATGGTCTCTGTTTTCCATCCGGTTTAGGTATCATAACTCTCTTTACCGGACTCGGAACATATCTTCCATTCATGAGTTCCCTTTGGATTTCTCTAAGGTATTTCTCAATTCCTATGGTTTCGATGTCTTTGATTCGGATTCCGTCCACTCCACTTGAACCTTGGTTTTCTTTTACTCTTTTCCATGCTTCCAAAAGTACATCGTCACGATATACCTTGTCATAAAGGGCATGAAAACGTCTTGTACTGCATTTCTTGGCTGTTAGATATAGTTTGTTTTGAAGTTGTCGTACTTTTTCTTTGGAGTTATTAGTCATCATGACATTCTCTCACACTTACCCTCTCTACAAACATGAATGAAGTAAGGTTCCTTTCCTAGATGACGTTTTGTTTCATCATCATGATCGGTACTATTAACCTCTCTGACTCCCTCCTGTCAAGAGTACGATTTCACTTTCGCTTATACGTCCCTTGTTTACCTATAGGTGACAGGTAGGGTCTCTCCAGTTCCGAACCACACCTTACATACATACCGCTTCCTCTATACCGAGGGATTTTCAATGGTGCTTCCAGTTTCTTCCCATCTTCCATGGTCTTCGCCTTGTGCGCCTAGGCTCGACTTCCCTAATCTCCTCTTTTCAGAGCAGTTTTCTTACGATACGGCAGAATTCACTTTATGTTACGGTCTGCATGATTGCTCGCCCTCTTTCGAAGACTTTATCCATCCGCTTAGCACCCTACATTACTGTAACGCACCGGATTTAGCTACACGGCTCACTGGTGATTACCGCGGTCGGACTTACACCGACAGGCATGGTCCAGCTTCGCTGGACACACGC
>ENA-UOOR01002254-UOOR01002254.1-fermentation-metagenome-genome-assembly--contig:-NODE-2254-length-20010-cov-4.242846_pt1 | contig 20010 bp, 21 predicted proteins | sample MGYA00245780_ERZ724029 | MGnify/ENA primary metagenome ERZ724029 (study PRJEB28704, sample SAMN03018315) | fermentation metagenome | biome: anthropogenic terrestrial biome; feature: soil; material... | reverse complement strand
TGAATCGTTTTCTGCAACAGATATTTATCGTTTAGTGAGAGGTAAAGTTGATAGAATAAATACAGTAATTCTTACCAATGAAGAAAGTGAAATCCTTAATACAAAAATAGTCAATATGATTCATGGGTGTCTTGAAAAACCAGATATGGGAATTACAATGCCTTTCCCAATTTGTAATGATTTGTTTAGAGGAATTAAAACTAAAACTATGATGGCAGTAGGTATGTTATCAAATGCAGGTAAAAGTAGATATATGTTTAAACTGATTGCCTACATAACATTAGTGCTTAAAGAAAAAGTAATGGTTCTTCTTAACGAAATGACTCCTGAAGAAATGCGTTTTTGCTTACTAACTACTGTAATTAATAACAAAGAATTTCAAAAACTACATGGACTTGAGTTTAACAAAAAGGAAAAAGAAATTGCATTAGGATTATACAAGGATTCAAAAGGTGACTTTATTTATCGTGAAAAAGATGAATGGGGTGATTTTACAGAAAGTGTAGAAGATTATACTCAAAGATTATGTAGAGATTCAGAAGAATACAATAATGTTATTAAAGTTGCACAGTGGATTGAAGATGAAACACAAGGAATAATTTTTGCAAAGGATGTTAAGGCTGCTTATGACGATAAAAGTCTGGAATTTGAAATTAGAAAAGCAAGTTTAACACAAGGGATTAAGTATTTCTTTTATGATACTTTAAAAAGTGACATGGATGGTATTGGTGAATGGGCATCATTTAAGGCAACAGCCACAAAATTATCAGAACTTACTGATCCATTAGATATCTTCATTTATGGTTCAATTCAATTATCTGATGATGCAAACTATATTCCACCAGATGAACTAACGTCAAGCCAAATTGCAAACGCCAAACAGATTAAGCATGTATTACATACCTTAACATTGTTTAAGGAAATAGATAAAAAAGATTATAAAAAATATGTTTATATTTCATCAAATTCAGATTGGGGGAAACCAATACCGCATGAACTTGATGAAAATAAAAGGTATTATGTGGCAGTTATTGATAAGAATAGATTTGGTGAAAAAAAGAAATTGTTATTTGAAGTAGACCTTAACTATAATTCATGGTATGAAATAGGTGAAATTTATAGAAGATAAAAATGATGGAGGGATTTTGTTATGGACATTCAAAACTTAAAACAATATATTTTAGATAATAATAAAATCCCTATGATATTAGAGTCAATTGCATGTCATGATATTCAACATAAAGATGGGTATTATTCATGTGCAAATCCTGATGGAGACAATAAAAACGCAATTCAAATTTATGAAAATGAAAGTCTCATAACGATTGATCATACAAGAGATATTGCTAATGGAAGAAACAGTTCAGATATATTTACTTTAGTTGAATTCTTTAAGAAAATATCATTTTTCAATGCATTAAAATATGTTTGTGATTGTATAGGACTTGATTACTATCATGATTTTGATGAAGATATTCCTGAAAGTTTGAAATTAACTAAGTTAATATTGCAAATGGAACAAGGTGACAATTCAAGCGAGGATGAAAACCCATTAAAACCAATTGACGAAAAAATATTGTCATATTATAAGCCTTATGTAAACGACATGTTTAAAAATGATGGTATCAGTTATCAAACGCAAAAATTGTTTGAGATAGGATATGATGATGAAAGTAACAGAATTACAATTCCTATTAGGGATGAATTAGGTACTTTGGTTGGGATTAAAGGAAGATTATTAAAAAAAGAACTTGATGAAGATGAATTAAAGTATCTATATTTAGAGCCGACTTGTCGTTCAAAAATATTATATGGACTTAATATAACATATCAATTCATTAAAGAAAAACAATCTGTTTTTGTTTTTGAAGCAGAAAAAGGAGTTCTACAAACATTTTCATATGGGTATTGTAATTCAGTTGCAACAGGTGGAAAAAGAATTTCAAATCATCAAATTGAAATGCTAACCAGATTATGTGTAGATATTGTTTTTGCATTTGATCAGGATGTGGATAAAGATGAAATTGAAGAATTGGCGAATCGTTTTGTTAATGGTGTAAATGTATATGCAATAATTGATAAAAATCATTTATTAGACAGTAAAGAATCGCCATCAGACAATAAGTCAAAATGGGAACAATTAATTGAGGGGAGCATATATAAAATTAAATGAATTATAAATTAATTGATAATAGTTTAAATGATGTAAATCATGTAGAAAAAACGATTTTTTACAATAGAGGAATTCAAGATATTCAAGCATATACAAATACTACTGATGATAATTTATATGATTTTTCATTATTAGACAATATAGATAAAGCAGTAGATTGCATTGAAAGTCATATAAACGAAAATGACCATATTCATATTGTTGTGGACTCTGATCCAGATGGATATACTTCTGCGGCTATACTATATAGTTATTTAAAAAGGTATGATAGCAATCTTAATATTACATATTCATTACATACTAAAAAACAGCATGGGATATCTGATGATATAGAAATTCCAGATGATACGAAATTATTAATTGTTCCAGATGCAGGTAGTAACGATATTGAACAATGTAAAAAGTTTGGCAAAGATATCGTAATCTTAGACCATCATCTTTGTGATAAAGAAAATCCTTATGCAATTATTGTAAACAATCAAATGTGCAATTATCCTAATAAGCAACTTTCAGGTGTAGGGGTAGTATATAAGTTTCTTCAAGCATTAGATGATAGGTTATGGAATGATTTTGCAAATGATTATTTAGATTTAGTAGCATTAGGATTAATTGCAGATGTAATGAATATTACAGAACTTGAAAATAAAAGATTAATTGATAAAGGATTAAGCAACATTACAAACAAACTGTTTCAATCATTATGTGAAAAACAATCCTATTCAATGGGAAATACAATTACTCCAATTGGAGTACAGTTTTATATTGTACCATTGATTAATGGAATGATTAGAGCAGGAGATTCGGATGAAAAAGAGTTATTATTTCAGGCATTCATTGAAAATGATCAAATATTTAAATATAAAAAACGTGGTGAAGAAAATGAAATTGAAGAAACAATTTACGATAGAGTAGCACGATTATGTGCCAATGCTAAAACAAGACAAAACAGATCAAAAGATAAAAGTTTAATAGATGTTTACAAGAGTATTGAAACACATAAATTCAACGAGAATAAAATCATATTTGGAAATGTTACTAAGGTTTTAAAACCTGAATTAACAGGTATGGCCGCAATTAAAGTGGCAGAACATTATGGGAAACCATGTTTGTTATTAAGACAAGAAACTGAAAAAAAGAATTTATATGGCGGTTCTGGTAGAAATATTAATAACAGTCCAATTGAAGATTTAAAAGCATTTCTTGAGAGTTTAGGTGTTTTTAATTTTGTACAGGGGCATGAGAATGCTTTTGGTTTTCAGATTTCTAAAGAAAACATTCCTAAAGCCATTGAATTGATAAATGAAAAATTGAAGACAACAGATATGTCTAAAGTCTTCATGGTGGATTTTTTAATTGATGTAGATGATTTGTCAGTAAGTTTTATTAGAGATATTGATAATATGAAAAAATATTATGGTACAGGTTTTCAAGAACCTTACGTTGCAATAGAAAATGTTGAATTAATTAAAGAGCAAACTTTTATTATGGGTAAGGAAAATAATACATGGAAATCAATTATTAACGATGAAACTGCATTGTTAAAGTTCAAATGCAATGAAGAAGATAAGGTGTTAGCATGGAAAAACGATTCAAATGCAGACAATATTAAAATTAATCTAGTGGGAAAAGCAAGTATTAGTACATACAAAAGTATTTTAACTCCGCAAATTATTATAGATGAATATCAAGTTATAAATTAAGGATGTGAGTATTATATATTCAAGTTTACATAACCATAGTTATTATTCCTTTTTGGATTCAATTTGCTCTCCAAAAGAAATGCTAGAACAAGCAACAAAAATCGGATTGCATGGGTTGGCAATTACAGATCATGGTAATATGTTTTCATATGTATATTTCGATGAAATAAAAAAAGACTATCCAGATGTTAAATTGTTATATGGTGTTGAATTTTATGAATGTGATGATATGGCAATTAAAGATGAAAACAATAAATATTATCATTTAATTGCTATCGCTAAAAACGAACAAGGACGTAAAGCATTAAATCATCTTGTAACACAGAGTAATTTTGAAGGCTTTTATTATAAACCAAGAATTGATTTGAAAGCAATGAAACCATATGGTGCAAATCTTATTGTATCATCTGCTTGTTTAGCTAGTAAATTATCAAGAACAACAGATTTTAATAAATGTATTGAACTTATTAGTGAATATAAAAATGTTTTCCCTAATTTCTATCTTGAAATGCAATCTCATGATGTTCCTGCACAAGCAGAATATAATAATAAGATTTTGAAATTGGCAGAAGCAACTGATACTCCATTTATAATTACAACTGATAGTCATGCTGCTACACAAGAGCAATTAAACTATCAAAAATATCATGTAGCAATTGCAAGAGATTCAGAAACCATTGGGGAAATTTATAAAGATTGTTATATGCAATCAGATGAAGAAATCCATCATATTATGGATAAGCAAATTGGATATGAGAATGTTTGCAAAGCACTTGAATATACTAACGAAATTACCGATATGTGTGACGAACTTTCAATGCCATATTCAAAACCAAAACTTCCTAAATTTCCGTTACCAGATGGATTCACAACAGATTATGATTATCTTGTATTTCTTTGTAATCAAGGGTGGAATAAAAGAGGAATAAATAATTTGTCAGCAAAAGAAATTGAATACAGAAAAGAACGTCTTTCTCATGAACTGTCTGTTATTAAACAAATGGGATTTGAAGGATATTTCTTAATTGTATGGGAGTTTATCCATTGGGCAAAAGAAAACAATATAGCAATTGGAACTGGCAGAGGTAGTGGTGCAGGAAGTCTTGTTAATTATTTATTGGAGATTTCTCAACTTGATCCACTTAAATTTGGATTGATTTTTGAAAGGTTCTTAAATCCAGAACGTATTAGTATGCCTGATATTGATACAGATGTTTCAGATAGAGGTCGCATTATTGAACATATGAAACAATTGTATGGGGAAGACAAAGTATGTCAGGTTGCAAACTTTTCAATGATTACTAACATTGTAGCAATTAAAGATATTGGTAGGATACTGCAAATTCCATATGCAGTATGTGATAAAGTATCAAAAAGATTTTCGTCCGATTCATGGGACGAATGTGTGGAGAATTGCAAAGATATTCTTAAAAATCATCCAGAATATCATGAATGGTTTGATATAGCACAACATGAGGTTGGCAGACCTAGACAGTTAGGAATTCATGCAGGTGGTGTTATTGTAGCAGATGGTTCATTAGATGACTATGATGCATTGTGCAAAGGCTCAAAAGATGAAAGAGTTTTGCAAATGGACAAACATTATTGTGAATCTATTGGATTAATTAAACTTGATTTGTTAGGACTATCTACTCTTGATATTGTTAAAAATGCTTGTGATTATGCAAAAGTTAATTCATGGGACATTGATATTAACAATGATACTTTCTTCAATGATAAAAAAATGTATTCTGTTTTACAACAAGGAGATACAGATAATGTATTTCAGTGTGAATCTGATGGTATGACAGGATTAATTAAAAAGCTAAAACCAGAAAATTTTGACGAGGTATCTGCTTGTTTAGCACTGTATAGACCAGATACAATGAATTCTCTTAATGATTATATTGATAGAAAATATCATCCAGAAAACATTACATATTTACATTCAGACCTAAAACCAATTTTGGAAGAGACTTATGGATTGATTGTTTATCAAGAACAGGTTATGGGTATTGCAAGAATTATGGGTGGTAGAACATGGGGAGGTGCAGATTCTCTTCGTAAAGGTATCGGCAAGAAAGATAAAGCATTGGTTCAAGCAGAAGCAGATAAACTATATAATGAAATTTGCAATCAAGGATATCAAAAAGATTTAGCAAGAAATATTTCGGATACTGTACGAGATATGGGAGGCTATAGTTTTAACAAAAGTCATTCGGCATGTTATTCTGTATTAACGCTACAAACCGCATGGTTAAAATACTATTATCCAACAGAATTCTATTGTGCTGTATTGAATAATAATTTAGATGACTATGGAAAATTAAATCGTATTATTATTAGTGCAAATCAGCATAAAGTAAAAATTATTCATCCATCTATTAATGATTCACAAAATACATTTTCTGTTATTAATGGTTCAATTCTATTTGGATTGAGCGCAATTAGTGGTATTGGTGATAAATTATCTTCAGCGATCATTGAAGAACGTAGTAACAATGGAAGATTTAAAAATTTAGATGACTTTATTGAACGTGTTAATCCAACAACTGCTCAAATTGTAAATCTAGTAAAAGCAGGTGCTATTCCATGTAAAAATAAGAAAACATTTTTAATGAATTATGCAAAAAGTCAGTTTGATAAACGAGAGTTTACTGAAGTAAAAACATTACCAAAATTACAAATATTGAAAGAACAATTCTTTATTGACACTGATAAAATCAAGGATAAAGAGGAAAGACTTCGCTTATACAATATTCAAAAGAAAGCAAATTTTGAATTCAATGAAGAACATAGATTTAATCAATATATGAAAGATTTTGTTGATAAATATATGCAAAATGAGAGTTTGTGGGAGTTCTCAGCGTTATCTATATTCCTTGAAAACAATCCTTTTGAGAATTCTTATAAGTACATACATAAGACATTAAGTGAAACAGAAGAAGGAGAAAAGGCAGTTGTAGTAGGTGTTATTGCAAATATTCAACGTAAAAAGTCTAAAAAGAATGGTTCTCCATATGCCTTTGTCAATCTGTATGGATGTAATGGAACAATAGAATTAACTGCATGGTCAAATCAATTACATCAATATGAGGACTTATTAAAACGTGGAGAGCAAATTGCAGTATTATGCAAGAAAAGTAATGGTAAAAATATAATAGAGCAAATCAAAAAATATGACATATGGATTCAGCAAATGAAAAATAAAACAGCTTGAAGGTGAAAATAATCAATAGTCAAGAATATAAATTTATCATTGTTCCACAATTTGAAAGATATTATTCAGAAGATACTCATTATGGAGTATATACATTTTTAACGGAAGATGATATTCCTAAATATACAGACTATAAGGATCAATTGTTTTTGGACGATAAGGAAAAGACAACTTCTAGAAGAATGAGTTTATTATGTGGCAATATGCAGAGATTATATGTTGGTTCAGAATATGAAGTGACAGCAACAGTAGAATATAATACTAAATATAAAAGTTGGCAGTATATTCCGAAAATTGTTACAGCAGTTATTCCACAAACGGCAGATCAACAAAAGAAGTTTTTGGAGTCTCTTCTTACGCAAAAACAAGCGGAAGTGTTACTTAAAGAGTATCCAAACGTAGTTGAGGATGTAATAAACAACAGAGATAATGTCGAAATTGATAAACTTTATGGTATTGGAAAAACGACATGGGAATCAATTAGAGAAAGGATTATTAACAATTATATCATTTCAGATATTCTCATTCTTCTACAACCATTAGGTGTTTCATTCAATATGATAAAAAAACTTATTTCTGAAGAGCCTAATCCTGCATTATTGAAAGAAAAACTTTTAGACAATCCATATATTATGACAAAAATTAAAGGATTTGGATTTAAAAAGGTTGATACGTTAGCTTTAAAATTGAATCCAGAAATTAGACTTTCAAGCAAAAGAGTATACGCTTTCATTAATTATTATCTCAAAGATATGGGTGATAGCATAGGGCATACATGGGTTTATGAAGATAATTTGGAAAGTGCAGTTAGGGATAATATATCTGAGTGTTTAGATATTTACTATGATGTTATAAAAAGTGAAAAGAATAACAATTCTTTATTGTATTTCGAAGATAATAAAGTTGGTTTGAAATTATATCATACCATGGAGAAAAATATTTTTAACATATTAAAATCATTAAATGAATATCATCAACACTGGAATTTGAATGAAAATGGCATTAAAGAAGCAGAATCAGAACAAGGATTTACTTTCACAGAAGAACAAAATCAAGTTGTCAAACATGCATTAAATGATAATGTAGTGATTATTTCAGGTCGAGCAGGATGTGTTGATTGTAATACAGAATTTTTTGATGGTACACAATGGAAAAAAATATCTGAATATCAAGTTGGGGATTTTGTTCTCCAGTATAACAAAGATAATACAACAAATTTAGTTAAACCAATTGCATATATTAAACAACCTTGTAAATATTTAAATCATTTAATAAATATTTCAGGAAGTTTGGATCAATGTTTAGATGATAATCATAATTTTATTTATTTTGATAGAAATGGGAATTTATTATCGGAAAAATTTTATAAAATAAAAGAAAAACATATAAAAAGTAAAACTGGATTTTGGGGTAAAATTCCTGTCACTTTTATATATAGTGGAAAAGGAATTTGTCTTACCGATCAGCAAATAAGATTAATGGTTGCTGTTATTGCTGATGGACATTTTTGCAGAAAAACAAATCATTGCAGAATTAAAGTTAAAAAAGCACGGAAAATAGAAAGAATTAAAATTTTACTAAATGAAGCACATATTCAATATAAAGAGAGTGTTGAATTAACAGGATATCATAATTTTTGGTTTAATGCACCATTAAGACAACGAGAATATACATCTATGTGGTATAATTGCACACAACATCAATTCCAAGTTATTATCAATGAGGTATTTAACTGGGATGGATGTAAAACAAATCAAAAATATTCTACATCTTCAAAAGCGTCAGCAGATTTTATACAATTTGCGTTTTCTGCATGTGGATTTAAATCACAGATATATGAACAAAATCGTATAGGAGAAATACATAATATTAATGGTAAAACTTATTATAGAAAAACAAATTTGTTACAAGTAGACTTATGTAAAACTAAAACAATTTCTTTAAGATCAAAAACTATAAACAATAAACCTATTATTGAAAATTACAAAACTAATGATGGTTTTAAATATTGTTTTACAGTACCTTCTCATATGTTGGTATTAAGAAGAAATAATAAAATTTTCATAACAGGTAATTGTGGTAAAACTTCAATTTCAAAAGCGATTTTAAAAATTTATAGTAATTCAGGATATAGAATTGCAGCAACAGCATTTTCAGCGAAAGCCGCTCAAAGAATTACTGAAGCAACTGGATTTCCTGCATCAACAATTCATAGATTGTTGGGTGCACAAGGCATAACAGGATTTACTTACAATCACGATAATCCATTACCTTATGATGTTGTATTTCTTGACGAAGCATCTATGGTAAATCTTTCAATTTTTCATGCGTTAGTATCTGCAATTCGAGAAGGAAGTAAATTGATTATATGTGGAGATGATAAGCAACTTCCTCCAATTGGTTACGGAAATGTATTTAGCGATTTAATTCAAAAGTCTGATATATTTAATACTAATCAATTAATGCATGTACATAGGCAAGCAGAGAAATCTGGAATACTTTCTGATGCAAATAAAATAAGAGAGGGTATTTGTCCAATTGATAGACCAGAACTGAAAATCATAAGTGGCGAATTAAAAGATATGGTTTATATGTTTAGGGATGAGAGAAATGCTTTGCAAGATATTGCAATCAGAACATATCTTAAATCCATTGAACAAGACGGATTAGATGATACAGTAATTATTACACCTAGAAAACAAGATTGTATTAATAGCACTCTTGAAATCAACAAAATTATTCAAGAATCGTTAATCCCTAATGATGTAGAATCATTAAAGTATGGAAACAAAACTTTCAAATTGGGAGCAAAAGTAATTCAGAGAGAAAACAATTATGAAAAGAATGTGTTCAATGGAGAGATAGGATACATTACAAAAATTTGGGAAGAGCAAAGAGGTAAAGATAAAATTTCCAAATTTGAAATTGAGTTTAAAATGAATGATTGTACTAAAACAATCCAGTATGCAAGAAATGAACTTGATCAAATAGATTTGGCATATGCCTTAACAGTACATCTATCACAAGGATCAGGCTACAAAACAGTGATTGTGATTATTGATAATACAGATTATAAATTACTAGATACTTGCTTACTTTACACCGCTTTAACAAGAGCAAAGAAAAGATGCTTACTTGTAGCAGAACCTTCGGCATTTAAAAAGTGTATTGATTCAAATAAAAGTATTAATAGACAAACATGGTTAAAGGACATGAATTAGCATATGTCATAAATTAAACATTTGCTTATATAAAATAGGGCATTTTGATGTACTTCAAAGAACTAAAATAGGTATTATAATAACAAATTAGAATAATAAAAGGAGAAATGTTAATGATTAATTCAATTGAGGAAGTAAGATCAATCTGTGAAACATTACAAGCAACAAATTCAAAGAAGGATAAAGAAAAGATATTAAAAGACAACCAAGATAATCAGTTGTTTCAAAACGTGCTATATTTTCTGTTGAATCCGTTTATTGTTACAGGACTTTCAGAAAAGAAGATTAATAAAAATATCGGAAAATTGCCAAATGTCGATTATACTGAATTAATTACATATGATACAGATGATGAGCATTATGATTCCACTGATATTAGATCGTTGTTTATGTACGTAGACAAACATAATACTGGCAGAGATATTGATGTTTCAGTGTGCGAAAGTTTTGTTACAAATTATAGTAATGATATGCAGGAGTTTATTAAAAGTATCCTTACAAAATCTCTTAGACTAGGCTGTGATTCTAAAACAGTTAATGGTATATACGGTAAAGATTTTATTCCAACTTACGATGTGCAGCAAGCATATAGCATTGAAAAGTATCCATTGAAGAAAGGAGAATGGTTTAGCCTTAGTGAAAAACTTAATGGTATTAGAGGTACATATTATAAAGGTAAAATCATGAGTAGACAAGGCAAAGAGATTACTGGACTTGACCATATCATTGCAGATATTAAAGCATTAGGATTAGAAGATGCTGTTCTTGATGGTGAACTTAGACGTAAAAATGTTGATGGAATTTCAGATAATGAGAACTTCAGAATTGGTACTGGAATTTTGAATACAGATGGTGCAGATAAATCGTGTATTAATTATACAATGTATGATATTCTGTCAGTTGAAGAATTTGATAGGGGATATGGGGATTTAAAATATCATAATCGTAAAGTTGCATTGAATCAAATGAGGGAAGACATTGAAAGACGTAATTTACAAAACCTTCAAATTGTTCAAATGTTTTATGAAGGAACGGATCAAAGTCAGATTGAAAAATATCTTGATCTGATGGTGAGTCAAGACAAAGAGGGTTGTATGCTCAATAAAGATGTACCTTATAAGTGCAAACGTCATAATGGTATTCTTAAAGTTAAGAGATTCTACACCTGTGACCTTAAAGTAATTAGATTAGAACAGGGCAGTGGTAGACTTAAAAACACACTAGGAGCGTTTGTAGTGGATTATAAGGGCAATGAATTGAATTGTGGTAGTGGTATGTCAGATGAACAAAGAAGTGAGTACTGGAATAAGCGAGATGAACTTGTTGGTAGAGTCATTGAAGTAAAGTATAAGGAAGAAAGTACAGATAAGAAAACAGGCAATTTAAGTCTGCAGTTCCCAATCTTCGTTATGCTTAGAGAAATTGACAAACAAGTGAGTTACAACTAATAATAAAAAAAGAAATAAATATAATAAAAGTGTTGACATTGCAGTTCATTGTGATTATAATAAGAAATGAACTAAAGTAGTGTTAGCACTTTAGTCGTACAAAATAATAATAAAATATAAACAGAAAGAAAAAGGAGTTGTAACATGACACAAACAAAGACGCAAACAGTAAAAAGAGGATTTACATTTGGGCAAGCATTGATACATATTATCGAGCATATCAAGAAAGTTCCCTATGGCACTGATACGGTCATTGAAGTCAGCCGCATTTCTATCCCTATTGAATTCCGAAATAGTCATCCTAGTCCTCAGAAAATGAAAATACATACGAAGTTTTACATAGACAACGGTTATTTCGATAAGCCTATTTTAGTTCAAAGAAGTCCAAACAAGAATAGTGAAATAGTATTTCTAAGAGATGGGTATATCCGTTACATAATCGCTTGTAGAAACAATATTAAAACAGTACCTATCAAATGGTATGATAATAAAGGAGATAAATAATGATATATTTTATTAGTGATCTTCATTTTGGGCATTCTAATATAATTCGTTTTGATAACCGTCCTTTTACAACTGTCGAAGAAATGGATAATACATTAATTACAAATTGGAATAATACAATTACAAATGATGATCTTGTTTATATTCTTGGTGACATATCTTGGTATAACTCTCAAAAAACCTGTGAAATTCTAAAGCAACTAAAAGGGAAGAAAATTTTAATTAGAGGTAATCATGATAAATTTACTAATGATATAAATTATAAAAAACAATTTATTGAAATTACAGATTATAAAGAGATTGTTGTTAATAATCAGTTGATTATATTAAGTCATTATCCTATTATGTTTTGGAAAAATCAATGGAGAAATGTTATACATTTATATGGACATGTTCATGTAACTCAAGATTATGATATGTTATTAGATTTTATCAAAACAGCACGAAAGCATGGTAATCCATGTAAAATGTATAATGTGGGTTGTATGATGGATTATATGAATTATACACCTAAAACGCTTAATGAAATTTTAAAGTAATATTAAAAGCAAACTTAAATTTGCTGAGAATAATAAAAATAAATATAAATAAAGGAGATACATAATGGAAGAGTTTAAGAAACCGCAACATTTAGTAATTGATGCAATGCCTTATTTAACAGAAATTATGGGTAATGGATTGATTAAAGATTTGCAAGAAGATGAAGTTATTTGTCCAATCTGTCATGGAACTGGATTAGCTGTTTCTAATGCGCCTTACGGTTTATCAAACGATCCAGATAAAAAGATTGGAATGTTCCCATATAAACATCAATCAATTTCAAGTTGCCAGAATTGTTATAATGGTGTACTTAAAATTTGTCCTCATTGTGGTAAACAATTAACTCGTAGAGATTATCAATGTGACTGTGATGGTGCAAAAACAGAACGTCACAATAAAGAAATTGCAAAAGAAAAAGAATTATTTGATAAATCAATTAAATTAAATTATGATGACGAAAAGGCTAAAGCAATGGGTATGCTATATTCAGAAGATTATGGATACAACGAAGGTTACTTTGCTGATTGGGATGAATTTTTTGATTATTGGTATGATAATTATGATGACAATGAAGATAAACCTAAATATGTATGGGGAACAACACAAGAAGAAATTAAAGTCGATGCAGACAGCATCGTAGAGCAAGCAACAGAAGATTTATTTGAAGATGCCTACGATAGAATTTCTGATTCAGATATCAAAGAATTGCAAGATTATTTAGACAAATGGTGTGCAAAGCAAGTAGGCACAACAACTTATTATGAAAGTCATAAATATTCTGTACTGATTCCGTGGGATGAGTATAAATAAGTTGTAACCAAACTGCTATTTGGTGCTAATAATGAATAATAAAAGGAGATATAATTATAGGTTGAAGAATGTCAAAGCAAATAAAAGAGAAATGAATGGCATAATAGAAAAACAATGTACAAAATGTTTAACTTGGTTTCCAGATACTGAAGACTATTTTTATAAACGTAATAAAAAGAAACCAGAATTAGGACTAAATGCAATATGTAAAGAGTGTTCAAGGAAAGATTCATTAAATAGATTATATAGCATGACACCAGAACAAAAGAAACATAAAAAGATATACAAACATAACTGGTATAAAGACAATGAAGAATACAATTATGAGCAATGTAAAATGTGGATAAATGATCATAAAGAAGAACGAAAAGATTATGTTAAACAATATAGAAAAGATAATAAAGAATATTTATACCAGCTTAGTAAAAAACATTTTAGTAAATCTCATTTGATTTCTAAGGATGAATGGAAAGCTTGTTTAAACTATTTTGATAATCAATGTGCATATTGTGGATTGTCAATGGAAGAACATAAAAGATTATACAATCAGCAACTACATAAGGAACACGTACAATATGATGGAAGTAGATACTTAGATAATTGTGTACCTGCTTGTAGAAGTTGTAATAGTTCCAAACACACGGAAGATATGGAAACTTGGTATAAGAAACAAACATATTTTGATGATGAAAAATTAAGCAAAATACATAAGTGGTTAAATGAAGACTATAAGAAATATGAAAAGTGTCATAAGGCATGAAATCTATAAGAAGAAAGGAAAATGTATGGAGAGACTTGTAGCCAATGAAATAGTAGCAAAGCGTAATGATGACGGAAGTTTTACTGTAACAGCATCAATGCCAAAAGATAATATTTCAGTTACATATCCAAGAGCAAGTATTGAATTTTATATTGACGTATTACCAGATAATAAAAACAATAATGACATGTTTGAATTAGTTATAGATGAAGGAGATAAATAATAAATGGACAATAATAATTTTAACGAGGACTTAGTACAGGTTATTCAGCAAAAGATTATTAAGGATATTGGAAAACAAGAATTGATTAAAGTAGAATATGGGGATAGAGTTCCTTTACCTGCCAGTTTTATTAGAGAAGTATATCAGTCATTAGACTTAACAAAAATCAAAGCTAGATTAGTAGAGAATCTTGAAAATGAAATGGCTGATAAAATTGCCAATAAAATGATTACTGAATATGCAAATGATATTAAACAGATTATGAGTAATCAAGAACTACGAGAAGATTTGAGACATTACATGAGAGATAAAATTAGAAGTGTAGCAGAATCAGTTAGTAAGTAATTAAAAGCAAACCTGTGTTCTATAACAAGTATGAAAGGAGAATTAATTGGATAAATTAATTGAAACATATATTAATAATGAATTACAAGCTAACAAAGCATTGTGTAATGTCGAAATATCTACTAGAAATTCTAAAGGCAATATAAAATCATTTGATAATGTAGTTTGCGAAGTAATTCAATTATTTGTAAAGATTGGACTAAATAAGCCAAATGAAATAATATTAGAATATTTATGTGAAGCTATGGTAGGAGTGCGATATAAATATAAATTATACATATTAATTTATGAAACAGTGGTATTAGCAAAAGAATTGATAAATGAAAGGAAAATGCAAATGTTTAGAGTATCTAATAATCCAAATACAGGAATTAGACAATATATGGCTGTAACACCATCTGAAATTTTAGAAAATGAAATCAAACAAATACAAGATGAGTTTGAGCAAAGAATCATTTTTGATTCATATGCAACGATTACATCAGACTTATCAAAATTAATGCTAACAAACTGGACGGGAGATAATAGAATGAAAAATATAACAAAGGAAATTAAACGAGTAGTTTTTAATGAACCTGCTACTATCGTATTTTGGAATGATAATACAAAAACAGTTACTAAGTGTCAACCAAATGATACATATGATAAAGAAAAAGGTTTGGCTATGTGTATTATTAAGAAGATATGTGATAATAAAGGTAATTTTAATAATATATTTAAGAAATGGTGTGAATAATTAAAAGCAAATATCGGTTTGGATAGAACTTTTGAAAGGATGAAATAATAATAAGAAAAATATATAAATATGAAGATATTCATAAAATGATAAACAATCAACTTTATAAAAAATGCACTTGGCATTCTGAATTTTTTCCAAATGAATCTGAATGGTTTTTATGTGATGAAAAGTATTTTTATAAAAACAAATCTAATAGTACAGATGGATTACATAACGAATGTAAAAGATGCAGTATACAAAAGGAATTAAAATGGGAAAAAGAACATCCAGAGCGTCTAAAAATTAATAGACAAACAACATATTCAAAACCAGAAAGAAAACAATATCTTACAACTCTAAGTGAAGAAAGACGTAATAATGGAAAATACTATAAATGGTCAAAGACTAAATCGGGACAAAAGAGTTGTAAAAAACATCAACAAAATTATTTACATAAGAAACATAATATAAGTAGGAAAGAATGGACTGCATGTAAAGACTATTTTAAAAATGAAAAAGGAGAATGGTATTGTGCATATTGTGGATTTTTAGCTAAAGATCATTATAGAAAATATGGAAACACGTTTCGTTTGAATGACTTGCATAAAGAACATGTAGACCATAATGGCAGTACTCTTTTAAATAACTGCGTTCCGTCTTGTAATCAATGTAATACCACAAAACATACCAAAGCATTAGAAGAATTTTATAATGAAGATAATCCAAATTATACTAAAGAACGATATGACAAAATTATAAAATGGATATCTGAAGATTATAAATTACATATTGAACCAAAACATTTACATCTATATGACAATAATAAAGAAAGAAGTTGAATTAAATAGAATATATTAAGAGTCCTATTAATTGGGTAGGAAATAAGTTTAAGTATTTGGATACCATTAATCAATTAGTGGCAGGGAAAGTATATGATAAAGTAATTGATGTGTTTATGGGTAGTGGCAATCTTATTCTGAATGTAGATTGTAAGGCTAATAAATTCATTGGCAATGATAAGACAAGGCTTATTCCGAAGCTGTATACGGAGATTCCTAAGTATGAATACACATTGCCAGAGTTAGAAGTGATTATCAATAAATTCAATAGATTTTCAGTCAAGGAAGATTATTACACATTTAGAGACTATTGGAACAAGAAATACTTTGCAAATATTTTTGATAAAGATTTTGTTTATGAAACAAGTTTACTTATGAAAATGTGTTCCAACAGTATGATTAGATTCAATCATGAAGGAGTATTCAATCAAGGATTTAGAGGGTTGGGAAATAGCACAGAGTTCTTTGCGGATAGTATGAAGAAACTTTGCGTAGATGGCTTAAATAATCTTGCAGAACGAATGCAAACAAAACCATTTGAGTTTATTATTAATGATTTTATGGATTTACCTAGATCCGAATTGTGTACTGAAAATAATTTACTTATACTCGATCCACCTTACATATTAAGGCAAGACATGTATAGTCAAGATTTTAGCAATAATCATGATACATATTTACTGGATATCCTAAATGAAACAAAAGGTGATTTTATTTACTTTAATTACTTAGAGCGTGACGGAGAAAGCAATTCAAATCTTAGTACGCTAGTTGATAAAAATAAATATTATATCATACATATTAATAGCAGAACATCATCTGGACAGGGTAGAAGTAAAGGTAGTAGAGAAGTTGAAGAAGTAATTATTACAAACATAGTTACAAGCAAATAATGAATTTATGACAATAAAATAGAAAAGGGGAAATAATTATATCAAATAAAAAAGGAAATAGGTTTATAATAGATGGTAACACAGTGAAAATGGAATTAGAGAGAGTAAATAAAGAAAGTTTGTGGACAGTTTTTGATATCATTGATTACGAAAGGGTGAAAAATTTTCCTTACACTTGGCATTCTTATTATGCAAAGAAAACAAAAAGTTACTATTGTGTTGCTACTCGATATTACAAAGACGAAAATGGAAAATCACAACATAAGCCTGTATATTTAGCAGTGTTCATATTAAATCCTGATGAAAAACCTAATATATACGTAGATCATATCCATCATGACACATTAGATAATCGACGATGCAATTTACGAATTTCAAGTAATGATAATAATTCTAAAAATAGAAATGGTAAAAATAGTAATAATACAACTGGATATCGTAATGTTATCTACACCGAAGGATTGTATGTTGTTCAAATTTCGATTAATGGTAAAAATACTAGACTTAAAAGTTTCAAAGATGTTGATGAGGCTGGTGCTTACGCAGAACTGATGAGGCAAAAATATTATGGTACATATGCAGGTAAGAACTAACATATACTTAATAATAAAAGATATAAATATATCTAAATTATGGGTTGACTTACTGGTGGAGTATGGTATAATTAGTTAATAAGAAAGGGAAAGATTACATAATGAAAAGTAGCGATATTGTTTATGTTAAAGGATTTGCACCAATGACCAAGGATGAATTTCAAAAAGAAGTATTGCCATATGAGTATGTATATTGTACAAGATGTAAACACTTCAGGTTAGACAATGAAGAAATTCCGTACTGTCCATTTGAAGATGAATGCGATATTAATGATTGTGAAGATAGTTCACCATTTATTGAAAGACCGCATTATTTTCCAAATAATATTTAACTTAATAAGAAAGGATATAAATGTTTACTGATAGTGATTTTGAATATTTATATGAGGTTGTTGGAGTAATATGGGATAGTCAGACAGGAGTTCCTAAATTGAACGGAATTGAATTGAACGATAACGATATGTTAGAACTACTCAAAGAGAATAGTTAGCACAAACCTATGTATTGATAATAATAAAAAATAAAAGGAGTAAATAAATGAATGATAAAATTCTAGCATTTCAAAATCCAAATATAACATGTTGCCATTGTCTAAAAGAATCAGATCATCTTCATGAGATTTATATTGGAGATATGGGGTATGGTAGTGGATTTGATTCTTGGTCTACTAAAATTAATCTTTGTGATGATTGTTATAAACAACATGAAGACTGGTGGAAATTAGAAGAAGTAGAAGTTGATGTTGGTTGTCCATCTGATAAATTCTATAAATACAAATTTGAAGATGATATTTTTAATTGGATTCAGGATTTACCATTGCAAGGTAAAGAATTGGTGTTGAATACATATAAAGAAGATAGTATGAATCCGATGGATGCACAAGATTGGATTGACTATGAGTTAGGAACTATTTCACACAAAAAATGTAAAGAATATGGCATGTATTCTCCACAGGAACGTAAAGCTTACAAACAAAGATTTCCAACTTGTAATCACGTTTATAAAAAAGTATATAACGATGGAAGTGCAGGTTGTTATTGTCCTTATGGAGCATCAGGAAATTCTGATGGTACATGTGATTCCAATACATCTGAAGAATGTTATATGTGCCAACATTACACAGCAAAAACAAATTCGATAATAGTAATTAATGAATTTGAAGAATTTGTAAAAGATGAAACAGAACGATTAGAGGAGATGTTGAAATATTCCACTGAAAGACTAAAATTAATTAAAGAAAATCCAGAACAATATTTCAATAGATATAATAATTAATTGTTATAAAACACATCTTCTATGAGATAAAATAATAATAAAGGAAGTAATAGAATGATTAAACAACATGAAGAGCAAATTACACAGAGTATGACTCAAACCGTTATTGATGATGTAATTTGTAACTGTTGCGGTAATCCTATACCAAAAGATGAAATGTGTACGAGAGATATAAGAACTGGTGTAGAAGAACCTGTTATTAACGATTATTTAGACATTAATAAGGCATGGGGATATTTTTCAAAACATGATACAGAGTTGCATAAATGCCAAATTTGTGAAGCTTGTTGTATGAAGATTGCGAGCACTTTTAAAATTCCAGTTGAAGTTACAGAATATATGTAAAGGAGTAAAAATGAAATTTGAAGATATTTATCTTGATTTAGAACCGTCTCAACTGATAGAAATTCTACATAATACAATAGAAAATATGTATTCAGATGAAATTGCAGATGGTAATTTTCAAGTACCTAAAAAAGTAACACAACAACTTAGAGAATCAATTGCAAAAGCATATAGTATCTCAAATATATTAAAAAATAAAATGGAAACGGAAGAATTATTAAAGGAAGAAAGTGATAATAATTAAAGAATTTAATTGTATTAATAAACCAGATGAAATTGAGTTAATGCTTCAAAATGCTCCTGTTGTAATTAAGTCAGGAAATAATGAAGATGAATTAATTGGAGTAGTTTTATGATGTAATGCGAGAACACCCGTGACTTTAGTCATGGGATGAATCGCTTA
>ENA-UOOR01002249-UOOR01002249.1-fermentation-metagenome-genome-assembly--contig:-NODE-2249-length-20030-cov-7.107885_pt1 | contig 20030 bp, 24 predicted proteins | sample MGYA00245780_ERZ724029 | MGnify/ENA primary metagenome ERZ724029 (study PRJEB28704, sample SAMN03018315) | fermentation metagenome | biome: anthropogenic terrestrial biome; feature: soil; material... | reverse complement strand
AACAAATAAAATATAATAAGTAAAGGGGTATAAAATGAAAGCAAAAACAATTAATGCTGTGATCAGCAAGAAAATGAATGATTGGTTAGATAGTATTGAGGACAAAGAAGTTGTAAAGACAATCAAACCAGATATTATTGTTACCGGTGGTTGCATTACTTCAATGCTACTTAATGAACCTGTAAATGATTTTGATATTTATTTTAAAACTAAAGAGAGTTTAAAATTGATTTCCGAGTATTATGTTAAGAAATTCAATGAAAAGAACAAAGATAAATTAAACAAGATAAATCGTCCATTCCGTGCATGGGTATTAGATGGTGCAGACATAGAAGAATGGAAAGCTGGAAATAAAAAATTATCAAGTTTTGCATTTGATTATCCAGATTTTGATTACAAAGAAGTTGAAGATTGGCAATATGACGAAGATGACCCTAGCAGACATACATATTTTAAGGTATCAGGAATGGTATTGAACACAACCTCTGATAGAATTAAAATCATGATTAACTCAGATGGAATTGCTGAGGATAGTGATAGTGTTGCAGATAATGTAGATTATGACATAAACCAATATTTGGATATATTGAGTGATGGCGCTACAATGCCAGCCGAAGAAATAGAAAAATCTATCGACATTAAAAAATACATACCAATATTCTTATCTACAAATGCAATTACACTTTCTAATAAAGTACAGTTAGTTGTAAGATTCTATGGAGAACCTGACAAGATACATGAAAATTATGATTTTGTTCATGCAACTAACTATTGGACTTACGCAACCGGAACTGTACTAAACCAAAGAGCATTGGAATCTATCTTAAACAAAGAATTGTTTTATGTTGGTTCTAAATATCCTATTTGTAGCTTGATAAGAACGAGAAAATTTATAAAAAGAGGATGGCAAATTAATGCAGGACAATATGTAAAAATGGCTTTTCAGATTAGTAAGCTAAATTTGGAAGATGTGTATGTGTTAGAGGATCAGTTAGTTGGAGTAGATAGTATTTATTTTTTAAATTTTATTGAAAGACTTAAAGAAAAACAAATGGTAGATAAGAGTTTTGTGATGACGAAAGATTATCTAACAACGGTCATAGATAAGATTTTTGGATAATTAAAACTTAGGAGGTCATTATGGACAATAAAGAGTTGTTCAAAAGAGAGTATATGTGTGAGTGGGTTCATGACAGTCATAAGGAAGATTTGGTTTCATTGTTGACCGAACGTTACCAGCATAATCCAATTATAAATAGTATTATTAGTTATATAAGGCAAGAGTATTGGGGCAGAGAACATCAACCCTATAGACCGTCAATGAAAAATCTGATTGAAAATAATTTGTATGAAATTTGTTATCAAGTAATAAAAATCCTGGACGAAGAAAGAACCCATATGATTAACAGATTAGAAAATGAAACAACAAATAAAGTGTCTTATCGTTGGGACGAACTCAAGTAAAATATCGGCTTTATGAACTCTTAAACAAAAGAAATATTATAAGTGAGGTGATAATATTAAACTTGATAATATATTTTTTAAAACATCAAAGGGAGTTATTATACAAGATGATTGCCGGAATGTAATAAGTAAACTACCTAATCAGTCAATTCACACAATATACAGTGATCTTCCATTCAAAATGACTCAAAACAAGTGGGACAATATTATTCCTCTTGAATGGATGTGGAGTGAGTTTAATAGACTTTTAAAACCCAATGGCGTAATTGTACTTCATGCAATGGAAATGTTTTCTGCATTGTTGATGTCAACCAATCCAAAACAATATAAGTTTAAATGGTATTGGCAAAAAGACAGGGGTACAGGACATTTGAATGCCAAGAAGATGCCATTAAGAGATATAGAAGAAATATTAATTTTTAGTCCTGCTAAATTAGGTAATTTTACCTACAATCCTCAAATGACAGAGGGCGAACCTTGCCATAGTGTTGGTAAAGCAAAAGGTAAAAGTCAACGAGAGCATTCAAGAAATAATAATTATGGCGAATTCACTAAAGTTGAGACTGAAGGCAATATGAAATACCCAAAAACATTATTGTATTTCCCCAGGGACAAGGAAAAATTACACGAAACACAAAAACCTCTAGCATTGGCTGAATATATGATTAGTACATACACGAATGAAGGTGATATTGTTCTTGATATTACTTCTGGTGTATGTACAAGTGGATTAGCTGCTGAAAGATTAAATAGAAAATGGATTAATATTGAACTTGATAAAGATGAAAATGGAAATTGTTTAGGATTTTGCGAGAAAGCAGTAGGTAGATTTAAAAGCGAATAAAATATCAGGTTTATCACTTTTCGACAAATAAAATATTATAAGTAATGGAGGTTTAAATGCTAGAATTAAATAAAATTTATAATGAAGATTGCGAATCTGGTATGAAAAATATAAACAATAACACTATTCAACTAATAGTTACATCACCACCATATATAGATATGAAAGAATATGGTTATGAAAATAGTAAAATTGCTTCTGAAGATTATGTAGAATGGTTAAGACCTAAAATTAAAGAAATGTATAGAATACTTGATGATACAGGCAGTTTTGTTTTAAATATAAAAGATAAACCAGAAAATAAAGTAAGAAATCCATTTATCTTTTATACAATACCCATGATATTAAATGAAGGATTTTTGCTTTATGATACTGTAATATGGGATAAGATGAAATCATTTATAATGCCTGATAAATCAAGATTGAGTGACCAATTTGAATTTATATTTTGGTTTGTAAAAAGTAGAAATTATAAGATTATATTTCCAGATGAAATTCGTGTGCCGGTATCAGAAGGAACAATTAAAAGAAGAAAAAATACTTGTCATGGTAAAGATATGTCCAATTTGCCCTTAACTAAAATACCATCTACAATATTAAGATTTTCTTCTTTGACTAAGTTTAAAGAGCATCCAGCAGCTTATCCAGAAGAATTACCTAATTTTTTTGTGCATTGTTGTACAAATAAAAACGATATTGTAGTTGACCCATTTATAGGCTCAGGAACAACGGCAAAAGTTACAAAAGAAATTGGTAGAAATTTTATAGGATTTGAATTAAATAAAGAATATATTAATTTGTCAAATCAAAGATTACAAAATGTGAATTAAAATAACGAATAAAATATAAAATTTATTTATTTTGGAGGTGGTATTATCACTAAAATACTTATTACATATTTTTCGAAGTTAAATAAAATACCAGAAGATTATAAAGGATTGGTTATTTGTAGGTTCGAGCCTAAGTGGCTAGATATTAGAGGTAATCCAAAATTATATCATATTACAGATTTTGCTCCATATAAAGAAACATTGCTAGAGTATAAAAATAATGGTAATTGGGGTTTATATGTTGAAAAATTTACTCAGCAAATGAATGAAGATCCTGAATTCCAGAGATTAGCAAATAACTTAGTTAAAGCAATTACCAGTGGTGAAAAGTATTGTTTGATTTGTTATGAGAAAGATTATACGCATTGTCATAGATATTTGATTGCTAAATGGTTGGAAGAAAAATATGGAGTAAAGTGGGAAGAAATTTAAAAACTCATAAAAGTTCAATTTTATATATTTGTAATAAATAAAGAATTATAAGTATTATTGGAGGTTATATTATTGAAATATATGGGCAGTAAATCTCGAATTGCTAAATATATAGTACCAATTTTACAGTCATACATAGACAAAAATAAAATAATTAATTATTGTGAACCATTTGTAGGTGGAGCAAATATTATTGATAAAATAAAATGTAAAAATAAATATGGCAGCGACAGTAATGAATATTTAATTGAGTTATATAAAAATTTAGATAAAGTTAGCACATTACCAGAAGTAGTCACAAAAGAAGAATATTCAAAAGTAAGAGATTGTTATAATAATAATTCGTCTGAATATGAAAAATGGTATGTAGGAGCAATAGGATTTTTAGCAAGTTACAACGGAAGATTTTTTGATGGAGGTTATGCAGGTATAGTACATACGAAAGCTAATACAATTAGAAATTATTATGATGAAGCTAAAAGAAACTTAGAAAAACAAATACCTAATTTGAAAGATATCTATTGGAAATTTTGTGATTATAGAAAATTAAAAGATATAAGTAATTTTTTAATTTATTGTGATATTCCATATAAAAACACAAAACAATACAACACAAGTAAAGATTTTGATCATGAAGTTTTTTGGGAGTGGATTAGAAACAAAAGCAGGAAAAATATTGTTATTATAAGCGAATGTCAAGCTCCCAAAGATTTTAAATGTATTTGGCAGCAAGAGGTTTTAAGAACTGTAGATAATACAAAAAGAGTAAATAGTGTTGAAAAATTGTTTATACATAATAATTAAATTAAAGATGGAATGCTGATTTTGTCAGAAAGGAATGAAACAATATGAATTATAAAGATGAAATTAAATTATTAGAATTGCAATTAAAAGATTTAAAAGCAAAGCAAGAAAGGCTTGAAGAAACTTGTCGATCGCATGAATGGAGAGAGCCAGTTTTCGCACCAGAGGAATATAATGATTCGGTAATAGAACGTTATATTGGGACTGGAGATGATTTATACCCAACTTATAAGGATGTTATAGCTTCAAGAGATAGGTGGATGAGAGAATGTATGAGATGTGGAAAAGAAGAATTTACATATAATCAGAAACCAATAAAATATGCACCAGAGTTTAAATAGGATAAAAAGTTGATTTATTTTATGACAATACAAAAATTATATGCAAAGTAGGTGGAAGATTGAATATAGGGATAATAGATGCAGATTTAATACACAATGGTAATCACAGATTTCCAAATTTGGTCTGTATGAAGATAAGCGCATATGAAAAAGATAAGGGAAACGAAGTAAATCTAATATGCAATTATAAAGATTTATATAAAGATGGGAATATATGGTTTGAGTATCAAGAAGCAATAAAAAATTATAAAAAGAAACAGAATTCATTTACAATTACGACACTTGCTGAAAAAATGATTCCTTGCTTTACAAAACAAAATTTTAAACATGATAAACTTTTTATTTCTAAAGTATTTACAAATACAAAAATAGATGAAGATTTTTTAAAATTGGATTTCGTTGAATACGGGGGTACTGGTTTCTTTTATGACAAAGCTCCCGGATTACCATATGAAATTGAACATCATATGCCAGATTATCATTTATACGATGACTGGGTTAATGAACAAATTAATAAGGGAAAAAATAGAAAAGAATTTGAATATTATTTAGATTACAGTATAGGATTCCGCACAAGAAAATGTTTTAGAGGTTGTAGTTTTTGTGTAAATAAAAATTATAAACAAGTAGTGTTGGCAAGCCCAATTAAAGAGTTTTTTGATAAAAGCAGAAAATACATTTGCTTTCTTGATGATAATTTTTTTGGACACCCTGATTGGAAATTAATGTTGATTGATATTCAGAATCATGGTAGGTATTTTCAATTTAAACAAGGACTTGATGAGAGACTACTAACAAAAGACAAATGTGAAATTCTTAGCCAAAGCAAATATAAAGGTGATTATATATTTGCTTTTGACAACATTGAGGACAAAGAACTTATATCCAGCAAACTAACAATATGGAGACAGTATTGCAGTAAGACAACTAAGTTTTATGTCTTTTGTGGATTTGACAGAAATGATAAATATGATGCTGAGTTTTGGAAGCAGGATATAATTGATACTTTTGAACGTATTAAAATACTTATGCAATTTGGCTGTTTACCATATATTATGCGACATGAGAACTACGAGAAAAGTCCGTATAAAGGGGTATATATTAATTTAGCTAGATGGTGTAATCAACCTAGTTTTTACAAAAAGAAAAGTTTCAGAGAATTTTGCTTGGCAAATGGTGAAAATAGTTCAACTATGCGATACTTGGATGAATTTGAGAAAGACTATCCTGAAATCGCCAAACAGTATTTTGATATTAAATTTGAGGATTTAAATATGTACAAATAAAATATTATATAGGATGTGGTTAAAATTCAGAAACAATGGAATGTCTTGAATAAATCTATCAAAGGCAATATAATTGAAACTATTCTCAAAGGTCGAGGAATTAAAGATACGTCACATTTTTTAAACCCAAGAAGTGAGGATATGATAGATTTCGAGTTGCTTTCAAATATAAGGGCGGCTAGAAATACCGTTTTGGACGGAATAAAATATGGTAAGAGGTTCACAGTACTTTGGGATTCGGATCTTGACGGCAATGCTGGAGGTGCAATTACTACATTGCACCTACTTAATTATACCAATCAAGTTAACCCGATAATCAATCAAGGCAAAATTCATGGCTTATCAGGGCAAAATGGTGAAGATTTAATAGCTACTACAGATATATTAATTGCCGTAGATAGTCTGTCAAATGAACACGAACATTACAAAACTCTTTCTGACAATGGAGTTAAAATAATCTGTTTAGACCACCACCCTTCTAGCTTGGAGAGTCAAAAGTATGCGACCGTAGTAAATTCTCAACTTAACGACTACCCCAACAAAATGCTTTCCGGCTCTGGAGTTGCGCTAAAATTTGCACTATACATTGATCAGTACACAGGAGAAGAATTTGCCGAGGATTTATATGATCTAGCTGCATGTGGACTGATAGCTGACATGATGGATATTAAAGATTCGTGGGAAAACAGATATATTTGTTGGCGTGGAATGAATTCTCTTAAAAATATCGGCATTCAAGAAATACTAAATAATTACCGATTTGATGGTCAAGCAATATCATACAGTATCGCTCCTGCAATTAATGCTTGTAATCGCACAAGCAACAACGAATTAGCGATGAAATTATTATTAACGCAAGATAAGCGAGAAGTCAAAAGTCTTGTGAAGCAAATAAAGGAAATCAAAAAGCAGCAAGATGCTTTGGTAGATGAAAATGTGAATGATGTCGAGTTCCAGATTAGAAATAATCTAACAGAACAGAGTAGAGTAATATCAGGATTTGTCAATGATGGTGGCTTTTCTGGACTTATCGCAAATAAACTTGCCTCGAAATATCAAATGCCTTGTATTATATTGCATGAGAATGAAGAAGAAACCGAAGTCTATAAAGGCAGTATGAGAAGTTATGGTTTAGAAAATTTTCGTGATGTACTCAATCAAACTAAATTATGTAAGGCTTTAGGGCATGAAGGGGCAGCCGGAGTGATCATCCCCAAAGAGAATTGGTCAAAATTAATTCAAAAAATCAATGAAGTATTGGCTGATGTTGAATTTAAAGTAACTGTTGAAGCAGATATTGAGTTGAACGTGAAGGATATTGCTTTTGATTTAGTGCAAAAAATACAACAACTAAATTTAATTACTGGAACAGGTTTTAAGAATATTCAAGTAATATTAAAAAATTGCCCCGTAGATAAATTGACATTAATGCAATCAAAACACACAAAATTTGAAAATGGGAGTGTGGAAATAATTCACTGGAATAATCCGAGGTTGTTCGAAGAGTTACAATGTGACACTAAAGGAACATATAAAACTATTGATGTTTGTGGGTCACTTTCGATAAGTGAATTTGCAGGAAAAGAAAAGATTAATCTGATAGTCAGTGAATATGGCAATATAACTGAAGAATTAGATTTTTTAAGGGAGTGATTAGTTGGGGTTGATTAGTAGAGAAGTTAAAGTAAAATGGGGGAATAGAAATAAAACATATTATATATCAAAAGGATATTTATATACTAAAAATGGGAATGAATTTTTAGTGAAGATTGAAGATTTAACAAATAAAAATGATACAGAAGTTAAAATAAAGTGTGATAATTGTTCTAAAACATTAAACATAAAATGGTGTAATTATAAGAAAAGCGTTAAAGAAGATGGCAAATATTATTGTAAAAGTTGTGCAAACAAATTATATGGCAGCGCAGCACAAACTAGATCAACAAAACAAGATATAAATGACCAATGCAAATTATATAATTTAAGTATTGAATTAATAGGGAATTATATAAAAAACAATATTAAATCTGAATGGCGTTGTCTAGAGTGTGATAAAATATTTAAAAGATCTTGGTCAAGCGTTCAGCAAGGGCAAACATCATGCCCTCATTGCGGAGATGGGATTTCATATCCTGAAAAATTTGGTCGTAATGTATTTGAACAATTGGGCATGAATTATATCACAGAATACACTTCGTTTTGGACGCATAATTTTAAATATGATTTTGGGTTTAAAGATCAAAAAATTGTTGTAGAGTTTCATGGAATTCAGCATTATAAAAAAGGATTTGAAACTTGTGGAGGCAGAACCATTAAAGAAGAGCAAGAGAATGACAAAAATAAAAAAGAATTAGCTGAACTAAATGGATATAAATATGTCGCAATTGATTGTGGGAAGTCTGAAATGGAATGGATTAAAAATAGTATTTTAGATAGTGAATTAAATATTGTTTTTGATTTATCTAAAATAGATTGGTTCAAATGTCATGAAATAGCATGTAAAAGTTTTAAGAAAAAAGCGTGGGATTTGTGGAACGATGGAATTAATAGTACCGCAGAAATAGGAGGAATAATGAAATTATCTTATGGTACTGTTAGTAGATATTTAAAAGAAGGTGCTAAAATTAAAAAATGTGATTATAATCCTAAAGATGTTATGAAAAATATTAATAAAAAAAACATAGGGAAATTTGGTAATCCAGTTGTTCAAATATCCTTAGATAACAATTTTATAGCAATATTCTCAAATGCACATGAAGCCATGAGACAAACAGAAATTAATCACAGCAAAATTTCAGCATGTTGTCGGAAAGAAAGAAATAAAACAGGCGGTTATAAATGGATGTTAAAATCAGATTGGGAAACAATACAAAATGAAATTCAACTTTCTTGACAAATACAATATTATATAGTATTATAATAGTAAGGTGCTTGCGAGGTGATGTGATATATGGACTGAGAAAGTGTGTAAAATGTACGTTTTATCAGTTTTAAACAAATAAAATATAATATAAGGAATTGTATAAAAGTGTGATTTTATCAACCAACAAATATAATATTATATGGAGGAAGTATGGCAATCGTAAGTGAAAATGCACAAAAATTATTAGAAAAAAGGTATTATTTACGAGACAGTGATGGAAATTTGTTGGAACATTCTTGGAATGATATTTGTAGAAGAGTGTCTAACAATGTATCGAGTGCAGAAGATATAAAGGAACGAGAATATTGGCAAAACAAATTTTATAATAAAATGTTAAATATGGACTTTATTCCTTCAAGCCCTTGTTTATTTAATGCAGGAACAAATTCACAACAATTATCTTCATGTTTTATTGTAGATATAGAAGATAATATTGAAAGTATATTCAGCACTGTTGCAGAATGTGCGAAAATTTTTCAGCGATGTGGGGGAGCAGGGTTTTCAATGCATAAAATCAGACCAAAAGGATCGCCATGCAACTCTTCCGGCTCAACTGCTTCTGGTGTTGTTTCATTTATGAGAATTTTTAACGCTGTTGTAAATGAGGTAAAGCAGGGCAATAAAAGAAATGGAGCATTAAAAATAGATTTAAATGTATCACATCCAGAAATATTTGAATTTATACATTGTAAAGACAATACTTCAGAACTTACTAATATGAACATATCGGTAAGTATTACAAATAAGTTTATTGATGCTGTAGAAAATGATTTAGATTGGGATTTAAAATTTAATGGCAAAGTCTTTAAGACAGTAAAAGCTAAAGACTTGTGGAATGAAATTATTTATTCTGCTTGGAAAACTGGTGAGCCAGGTTTAAGTTTTCAAACCAACATGAATAATGGAAATATGAATCCACATATACAAAAAGACGTTTATGGTAATCCTTGCCATGAATTTGTTAATATACCATATACAAGTTGCAATTTGGCTTCATTTAATTTACCTCATTGTATTGTAGATAATAAAATTGATAAACAATTATTAACAGATAATATTGAAACAACATTTAGGTTTCTTGATAACATGGTGAGTGTAAATAAATTACCCTTACCTAAAATACAGAAAATGACTGAATTGGTACGTCCTATAGGGATGGGTACAATGGGGTTTGGTAATCTATTATATGAGTTAAAAATACCATATAATTCACAGAAATGTTTAGAGTTTGCAAACAATCTATACTCTGATATTTATCATATAGCGACAAACTATAACATTAAATTAGCTAAAGATAAAGGTTATTACCCAGCATGGGAAAATAGCAAATGGGACAAAGAAAAGCATATAAAAGTTAGGTGCTCAAGCCAACTTTCAATTGCTCCAAATGGTTCAATTGCTTTTATAGCCAATACTACAGGGGGCATTGAGCCTGAGTTTGCATTGGTTTATTTTAGAGAAGATAATGAAGGAATAAGATACCCTGTAATAAATTACGTTTTTAAAAAATATTTGAAAGAAAACAATCTTTACAATACTGACATTTTAGAGAAAATATCAAAAAACAATGGTTCGATACAAGGTTTAGATGATATTTTTGATAAAAATACTCAAAGTATATTTGTTACTGCAAATGATATTTCTCCAGAATGGCATGTTAAAGTGTTAGCGACCATACAAAAATATATAGATTTATCAATTTCAAAAACTGTTAATTTACCTAGTTCAGCAACAAAAGAAGAAATAAGTAATATTTACTTAATGGCAGGTAAATTAGGTGTTAAAGGTGTAACTGTATATCGTGACGGTAGCCGAGAATCACAGGTTCTATCTACAGGTGGGATTTCAACTAAAATTGACGTTGAAAGTATAAATGAAGATTTTCCTCGTGGCTATATCGAAGATGTCCCCGAAGGGTTAACTTATAGAAAATTTAAACTTACTACCGGCTGTGGATCTCTTTATTTCTTTTTAGGCATAGATGAATTTGATGGTAAAATTTATGATTGCTTTTGTAATACAGATGGTACAAGTGGATGTCCTGTAAATAGCCAAGCAGTTAGTAGATTGTTATCTGCTGGATTGCGTGGTGGAATACCAGTTGAATATTTAGCAAAACAACTTGATAAAGCTGGCGTTTGTCCAAGTTTTCAATACAAACGTGGCAAAGGAGAGAAACTCAGTACAGGCAAATCATGTTCGTCAGCAATAGCAAATGTAATCAAAAGTGTGCTGAAAGAATTTTGTGAAGCTGAGAATAAACAAGAAATAAAAGAAATAAAAAGTGACATTCAAAAGCCTAACTTAGCATTTAGCAAATGCCCTGAATGTCATCAAAACACTCTTGTAAAGGAAAGCAATTGTGATTCGTGCAAGAACTGTGGTTTTAGTCATTGCGGATGATAAATAAAACATTATATGGAGGTCAAATAATAAATGATTAAAGATATTATATGTTTTGCAAAAGTACGTCCAGAAGCAAAGATTCCTAGCAAAAGAGAAGAAGATGTGGGATATGATATTTATTCTTGTTTTGATGAATTTGATTTTATTATCAAACCTCATGAAGCTAGATTAGTTCCTACAGGTATTGCATCTGCTTATTCAGACGATTGGGGAATTATCTTTCGTGAACGTGGATCAACGGCAATAAAGAATGTAAAAATTAATGCAGGAGTTATAGATAGCGGATTTAGGAATGAGTGGTTTATAGCAATTTATAATGGTAATCATAACCCAATTATTATAACAAAAACAACTGACAAAGAAGAGATTGATCGACTTGAAAAAGATGGATATATTGTTTATCTATACTCAAAGGCTATAGCGCAAGCGATTATTATTCCTGTGCCAAAAGTTAAGATAAAAGAAGTGTCTTATGACAAAATACTTAATATCAAATCTGAGCGGAAACTTGGCATGTTAGGCTCAAGTGGGAAGTGAGGCAATATGAACTTTCAAAAGATGTCAGACAAAAAACTAAAGGATTGGATTCGGGTTTGGGAGGAACAGCCTCTCACCCGTACCCTTTCGGGTATAGACGCATATGTTACAGCTCTTCGAGAATCTTTTAAACGGTTTAATGATGAAAGCTACTGGAAGATTGAGTATTTTAAAGAGAACCCGACTAAAACAATAGATGACTTTCAACTATGGTTCAGAGAGATATAAACAAATAAAAGGGCTATTTGATGACTTTTTTGAAAGGAGATTGTTATGTCAGATGAAAGAAAAGTTCAGAGATTAAGAGATGAAGAATGGGAAGATATTTTATTTTCACAGATTAAAGTTGGAGATACTTTTAGATTATTTGAATCAACAGGAGAGCCGGTAATAGGAAATAAAAATGATACGGAGTTTATTGCAACTAGCGCTACTTATATAAATAACAGCAATACTTATGAAGTAAAAATAAACGAATAAAATACAAGTCTGATGAATTAAAAATTAAAAGGAGGTCTTTATGTTCAATGAAATAGACTGGGATAAAATTGAAGTCGGTCAGCAGTATATGTATGAAGAAAAATATTATACTCAGGCTGAAGTAACTGTATTCGAAGATACTAGCCCTCATGGAGATGAGAATTACAAAAGTTTTAAACTTAAGGTGAATAAAGCATATACTGGATGTGAAGATGGAGAAATTCTGAATGTTGGTAGAATCATTCGTGGCGAAGGGTCATATCTGGTTTCAGGTATGAAATTTAAACCACTGGGAAGTATGTTTGAGTATTGTACCCCTGGATATAATCCTTGGGATATTCCTAGTATGAAAAACAAATAAAAGATTTATTTTATCGATTAATAAGGAGGGCTAATATGTTTAAGTGGTTGACTGAAAAATGCAAAGAATCTAATACTTTCGCATGGGGATTAACGGCAATAGGCATAACACTTATGACAATAATTACTTTAATATAAACAACAAAACAAATATTTTAAGGAGGATTTATAATGAAAATAACCCATCTATCTATGAGTGGTTTTCGGTATGTGACCGACAAAGAAACTAAAACTTATAACTTTTCCGATTATACTTTTATTTCTGGTGATAATGAAACAGGTAAAACTACAATTCAAGAAGCAATAGTGTGGGGATTAGTCGGATGCAACTTGAATGGTAATGATAAAGCCAATAGCTTACTTCAAAACAAGAAAAGCAAAAATATGTACGTTGAAGTTAAATTTATCGATAATAATGGCATTCATCACACAGTTGAAAGATCAACTGGTTCGAAAACTACTATTGCTCTTGATGGCAAAATTGTTAAGCAAGAAGAGATTTATACTTATACTGCTGATAAAGACACTTTTCTTAGTGTATTTGTCCCAGGATACTTTGAAAGCAGAGATGCCACAAAAGCCAGAAAATTTTTGATGGATACTATGCCTCCAATCGATAAGGATGAAATTGTTCCAAGAATGCCTAAAGACTATCAAGATAAATTAATTCAACGTGGAACATTAGACCCTGCCGGTTTTATTAAAGAAACAAGAAAAGGGATCAAAGAAAACGATGCGGAGCTGATTAATCAAAGGGGTAAACTGGCTGTTATTGAAGAGAACCTTAAACAAATTGTTCCTGAATTAAAAACATTTGATGATACAGAAATTAAAGAATTAGAAGATAAGAAACAAAAATTGTTATCTTCTCGTCCGAAATTTGCTGATGTTTCCGATCTCAAAAGCCAATTACAAAAATTAGATTATGAAAAACCAGAATTAAAAGACACCACTGTTTTAAGAACTAAATTGGCTACTTTGGAAAGCGACTATAAACGAGAAAAAGCAAATTTGAAGCAGATAGATATTAAAGCTGGAGATGTATGTGTTAGCTGCGGTCAGACTATTGCTGACGAATTTGTAAAAACAGTTGCAGTTTCTATTGATGAACATAATCATAAAGTCACTATCAAGATGGATAAAGCTATAGCTGAAGGTAAAGTAATTAAGCAGCAGATTCTTGATATTGGAAAAGAAAATGTTGAAGTTGAAACAAAATTTAAACAGGTTAATGAAGATAAAAAATTATCTCTTCAAAGCCAAATTGCTAAAATTGAAGAAGATAATAAGAAGCTTGATGAAGACTTCACTGCCGGTATTAAAGATGAGATTGATAAGATTAACGCTAGACTTGCCGAGCTACGAGCAGAACTGCAAGTAGTTACAGAACACAATGCAAATGTAAAGACAATTGAGGACACACTACAAAGGGCAGAAAAACAAAAGGTATTGGTTCAAGCTGAAATAGACAATCTTGAAAACGACAACGATTTATCTAATAATGCCATTCATGTTATGACTGAATACAGTAGAATAAAGACAGAAATATTGGCTGAGAATATCGCAAAATATTTAGATAAGGTAACTATAAGACTTGAAAAATTTGTACAAAGCACAGGGGAAATTAAAGAGTGTTTTGAAATTTTATATGACAATAAAGATGATATTACTTGCGAAGGGATATTACTGAGTGCTTCAACCAAGGTAAGAAAGGACTTAGAAATAGCGAACTTAGTTAATGTTATTACTGGTTTGAACCTACCGATATTTATTGATAATGCAGAATCTATTACTCACTATAAAAAGCCCCAGTGTGATCAGATATTTGAAGCTAAGGTTGTAGAGGGGCAGGAGTTAATAGTAAAGTAATTGACAAATAAAATGTTATATGCTATATTAAGAGTATAGGTATTATGCTTATACTCTTAATATAATGAGTAGGGGGTTATATAATGTTATTGTTAAATGTTGACGGTTGCGATGGATGCGGGAAGTCAACTCTCGTAAACGGTCTTGTAGATCATTATACTAAGCTTGGTAAAAAGATTACTTATTTGCATTTTCCTAGGTATAATACTGAACTCGGTAAAGTAATTAAAAAAGTATTACTCAAAGAAATAGATATGCATCAATCAGCTTTTCAAATGTGTTGTTCTGCCGATAGACTTAATTGGTCTGTCTATGAATACCCAAAACTTAAAGAAGAGTATGATATTATCATAGTAGACAGACATACTTCTTCAGCAATAGTTTATGGCAGTATGGATGGTCTTGAACCAGAAGAAATACTATACAATGATCGTAGAATCGCACAACCGAATATAAACATTATTCTTTTTGCCGATGCTGAAACTTCAATGAAAAGGATGGCTGGAAGAAACGAAGCAACTACGAAATATGAGAACATTGAAGCAATTACAAATGCCACTAAAAGATATTTAAAACTACATGAGATATTACCAAATGTTTATTATATCGATGCTAAAAAGTCAATAGAAGAAAATAAACAGGACGCAATAGATATTATCGACAAACAAATACAAAATTATAAGTGAGGTTAAAATGAGTAAATTAAAATGTTATCTCGCAGGGCGTATGAGTGGGCTTACTTTTGAACAAATGAATTCCTGGAGAGAAAAAACGACAAAACTTTTAAAAGAAAAATCTGACAACACAATACACACTGAGAACCCTTGCCACTATTATAGTTTTGAACTTGAGCCGAGTACATATACTGAAAAAGAGGTAAAAGAATTTGACTTATTTTTAGTAAAAAATTGTGACATCGTTTTAGTTAATCTTAATTTCGCAGATAGTATAGGAACTGCGATAGAAACACATATGGCTCATGACGTTTGGGATATCCCAGTAATAGCGGTAAGAAGTAAAAATAATATAAGTCATCCGTGGATTGATCTCAGTGTAACTAAATTTTGCGAGACCATTGAGGAAGCAGTAGACCATATTGTTGAATTTTATTTGCCTAATATAGTAGTCTGATGAATTGCCTACAATGCCAATACTGCTATTCGCATTCGTTTAATCATTCTCAAATCAAATATCGCTGTAACAAAAAAGGACATAGAGAGATAGACAATATTCCTGAAGGAGAAAAGGGAAAGGGAAAGTGTAATGAGTTTGAGACTCTACCTAAAAATTAGAGTCTCAAATAATCTTTTATTTTGAATCCATACAATAAAAAAATTAATGATAGAAAGTAGGCGACAAACAAAAGTGTTTTTAAATTGTAATTACCCCAATCAATTCAAAATGCCAAAAGGAAAACCAAAAGAAATTAAGAAAACAAAATTAGAACTCAAGAAAGGTACTCTCAAATTATTAATAGATCAAAACAATAATGTTTGGTTTGTACAAGACGGATATTATTGGGGAATTGAATTGCCAAAATTTTTAATCAAAAATTTATTCGGTGTAAATATTTTTGAAACTGTCGGGAAAATAAATATTGCTTTATTAGAGTGGGGCAGTGGCAGAGGTCGTATGTACGATCAGCTGTCAAATGAGCAACAGGACTTATTACAAACATATTTATTAACGCTTAGATGAATGCATCAAAGCATCATTTTATGAGTCTTATTAAAGGAGGTTCTATGGAAATTGAAAGAAAGTTTATTGTTGATCAAATACCCAGTGACTTAGATATTTTTAAAAACAGCTATATAGAGCAAGGATATTTATCAATAATTCCTGAAGTTAGAATCCGAATGTTAAATGATAAATGCTTTTTAACTGTCAAGAGTTCTGGTACTTTAAGTAGAGATGAATATGAAACTGAGATTTCTCTAAATACATATAACGATTTCAAGAAAAAATTAATAGGAGAATCTTTAATTAAGCAAAGGCATTATATAAATATCGGCGAATATGTTGCGGAATTGGATATTTATGAAAACTTAAAAAATTTAAAAGTAGTTGAAGTTGAATTTATGACTGTGGATCAAGCTATTCGTTTTAAAATACCTAATTGGTTTGGTAAGGAAGTCACTTACGATGAAAGTTTTAAGAATAAAAATTTATTTAAGATTATTAGTTAATATATTTTTTAAAGAAATTTGACAATTAAAAAATTTAAAAGTCACAGGTAGCAGCTTTAAATTACCGGTAGCCTTTCTGACGAGAAAGGACTGTGACAATGATTAAACTCTTAATTGGAGGTAGCCCTTGCACTCATTGGTCAATCGCTCAAAAAAATAACAGAGAAACTGAGCCATCTGGTATGGGGTGGGAATTATTCAAAAACTATTTAATTGCTAAAGAGAAATTTAAACCTGATTTTTTCTTGTATGAAAACAATAAATCAGCAGCACAACCAATCAAAGACCAGATTAGTCTTGAACTTGGAGTGCCTTTACAGTACATAAATTCAGCATTAGTATCAGCACAAAATAGACAAAGATTTTATGCTCATAATATTCCAAATGTACCACAACCAAAAGATAGAGGAATTCTGCTGAGAGACATTCTAGAAAGTGGTGTCCCCTGTCGCAAAGAAAAAGGGTGTTGCTTAGATGCTAACTATTTCAAAGGTGGTAATTTATCAAACTTTAATAAACAAAGTGGTCAAAGGTTGCAAGTTGCTGAACCTGTTCCTTTCGGTGAAAATAATGACGGTAAAGCTTATTGCTTGGATGCAAATTATTATAAAGGGTTGCCTCCTGAAAAAGTACTAAAGTATAAGCAAAGGACAATGGCAGCTGAACCTGTTTGTGTAGCACAAAGAGGTAGATACGTTGGCGAAAATAACGAGATAGAACAAATTTATGAAGTTAGAGTTGATGGTAAAACTAATGCACTGACAACAGTACAAAAGGATAATGCTATTTGTGAATCTGTTATTTTTCAAAGACCCAGAGAATTTAATTGTGGAGGAGTTAAATATAATAAAGCTCTAACCCTCACAGCTAATGGTAGCTATCAAGATAATAATCACGTTATACAACCTATTCGAGTAGGCTGTTATCCAAGCCCTGATGGTACTCTTAAAAATAGTCAAGGGATGAGATTATACAGCGTTGAAGGAAAATCGGTCAATCTTACGGCAAATGGTGGTGGTATGGGAGCTAAAACGGGACTGTATGCTATTCCTGTTGAATTTGAGGATGGCATTCCAATCAAAGCAGTTAGTTGTGCGGATGGTAAGGAATATCCTGTATATGAAGTAAAAAATGGTCAAATTACCATCAAAGATAAACAGTATGATATAAAACTTCAAGATGGTTATTACATTATTCGCAAGCTGACAGTTACAGAGTGCTGCCGATTGCAAACTATGCCTGATGATTATTGTAAGGCTGTTTCAAAAACTCAAGGCTACAAGGGGTTAGGAAACGGTTGGACAGCAGAGGTTATAATACATATTTTGAAACACATGAATATTCCTTTAGATGAAAAGATTCAAGTTTTGAGTATGTATGATGGCATAGGTACAGGTAGATATTGTTTAGACAAGATGGGTTATAAAAATATTAAGTACGTATCTTATGAAATAGATAAATATGCTATGCAAATTGCGAACAGTAATTATGCCGAGATAATACAAAAAGGTGATGCTTTTCAATTAAGAAATGACAACTGGTGTTATCCAATGTAATAAAAAATGTATAAAAGGATTATTTTATTCGCTATTGTGAGGTGAAGAATTGGCAAAAACTGAGACTACATTGCAGCTTGAAAGAGACATATGGAAAACCACTAATAAACAAGGAACCTTTGGATGTTTTGAAGTAACTATTGGTTGGTTTGGCAAACAAAGAGTTGATTATATAACCTATGACACCAAAGGTACTTGGAGATGTTACGAGATTAAAGTGTCTAAATCAGATTTTCATAGTAAAGCTCATAATACATTCATAGGACATTACAATTATTACGTTCTGACAGAAGAATTATATGAGCAAATCAAAGATGAAATACCTTCTCATATTGGCGTATACGTAGGAACTTCTTGTGCAAAAAAGGCAAAAAAACAAGCCCTTAGTGAGGACGAACAAATACTGAAAAATTCCATGATTCGTTCATTATATCGTGAAGTAGAGAAACAAATTAAAAGCGGAGACCCAACATTAATAGAACAAGTAACATGTATAAGCAATCAATATAAAAGAGAATTAAAAAGTTACAGAAGACAATATTGGGATTTACTTAAAGAAGTACAAGAAAAGTATGGAACACGTTGGAACAAAAACGCATAAAATAGAAATTTTATTAATTATTTTTTAAATGAAATCAACTTCAAAAGATTTGTGGCAAAACTTCAATTTGCACTAATCTTTTGAAAGATTGGAGGTATGAAATTGTTTGCAGAATTACATGTGCATACACCTCATGGTAGCCTATTAGATTCGATTGCAGATATACCAAATTTAATAAAAAAAGCTAAAGAATATAACTATTCTGCTATAGCAGTTACAGATCATGGTAAAATGCATAGTGTCATTAATTTCTATAAGGAATGCAAAAAACAAGATATTAAGCCTATACTCGGCATTGAAATATATGAATGTGACGATATTAAGGTACAAGATGATACACGATATCATCTTGTACTTCTTGCTGTATCAAACGAAGGGCTTAAAAATTTAAATATCATTTCATCTATAAGTCATATTGATGGATTCTACTTTAAACCTAGAGTTGATTTAAATACTATTAAAAAATATTCAAAAGATATTGTTGCTTTGTCTGGTTGTATGGCTGGCAGGATATCAAGGCTATTGATGCAAGATGAATATGACTCTGCAAAAGAATGGCTTCTAAAATATCAAGATACATTTGAATATTTTTATCTTGAAATGCAGAATCATGATATAGAAGATAGTATTAGTCTCAATAAAAAGCTTCTACAACTGTCACAGGAAACTAATACACCATTTGTACTTACTGATGATATACACTTTGTAAATAAAGAGGATATTGAGGCTCATTCAATATTTGTACAAATATCTCAGGACAGAGATGTTGGCGAAAGTTATACAGATTGTCATATGAAGTCAGTAGACGAGATACATTTAATAATGGATTCACAGATAGGATATGATAACGTATGTCTTGGAATAAAAAACACAAAAAGAATTTCAGACATGTGTAATGTTGAAATAGATCTAAAAATGCCCAACCAAATGCCTGAAATTAAAATACCTCAAGGTTACAAAAATATAACTGAATATTATAAACATCTTGTAAATAATGGTTGGATAAAAAGAGAAATAAATAAATTACCTATAGAGCAGCAAAAAGTTATAAAAAATAGATTGTTAAAAGAGTACGACACGCTTGATTATCTTAGCTATATAGATTATTTTG
>ENA-UOOR01002248-UOOR01002248.1-fermentation-metagenome-genome-assembly--contig:-NODE-2248-length-20050-cov-33.805401_pt1 | contig 20050 bp, 19 predicted proteins | sample MGYA00245780_ERZ724029 | MGnify/ENA primary metagenome ERZ724029 (study PRJEB28704, sample SAMN03018315) | fermentation metagenome | biome: anthropogenic terrestrial biome; feature: soil... | reverse complement strand
AATATTAATCTGGATGCTTAACCAGGAACATATCATCCTTTGCATCATAATCAATTAGCTGAAGATTATACTGTCTAATAATTTCTATTAATTGTTCGGCATAAATCAGCGTGCCGTTCTGATCCTTTTTTGTACTATAACCCGCATTTTCGAGCGCCTCAGCCTGTTCTGCATAATAAGCCGTATTGAACATGCCATGGTTTAAATACCTCTTATTGCTGTACAAAAAAGCACCATGATCAGCGATAGATTCGTTAAAACTGTTATATTTTCTAAAACTGGCTACGGTTGGGCGGTTATAATCTTCCATGGTATTCATCGTCACACATGCCCCGTCCCAAGTGGCATCCGCTTTGATGCCAAAGAAATTGTTGGCCTCCACACTCAGTTCTGATTTTCCCCAGCCTGATTCCAAAATGGCCTGGGCAATAGTTATGGAAGGGAAAATACCATATGTATTATAGGATTCTATTGCGGCCGGGGTGATTGAGTCGATATAATGCCAATGCGAAGAATTTTCGTCGATAGGGAAGATTTTGCCGTTAGCCAGTCCCACATTCTTAAAATTATGCAGATACCCTCTTACTTCCATATTTTCCTTGGGGCTAAAAGCTAACTGGTTCAATACCTCATTCAGGCTGCGATGAGTATATCCTGGTTGTGAAGGCGAAGTATCGGCTTCGTTTTTTACGATAAATAATTCTGCCAGTTGCAAAATGCTTTGATTGGTAGCCTGGGAAAGATCATGTTTATATCTAACATAATCGATTGCCATTAAATATTGCCAATTAATCTGGGTCCTACCGCGGCTCGCCTGATCCGCCGATTCTATATAAAGAGCCGCTTCACTATCACTTAAAGGAATTTGCGGGGTATTGGCAGTTATGTGATACATTCCAAATACGATCAATATGATGATTGCCAGCAGCCACCTGGTTTTGCCTGGCTTCTTTTTCTTCTTTTTACGCTTGACTATTTTAATTTCAGCCTCTCTTTCGTGTCCATTTTTTCAATGCCTACACATGCTCTAACCTATTCCTTGAAACAACCCCCTGAAAGAAATTGTATCATTTTCGGGACTCGTACATCATAAATACTTTCTCCGGCAATGTCCAGCCCTTCTTGCCTCTTTAGAACGCGACAAACTAAAGAGGGGGGTATACCCCCCTCTTTAGTTTGCATTTTATATATTCGGTTGGAACTTAGGTTGCCGGCTAGTCTTCCTGGAATAATGCAGTTGATAAATACCTTTCACCGGTGTCGGGCAGTAGGACAACGATATTCTTGCCGGAATTTTCCGGTCTGGCAGCCAATTGGGTAGCTGCCCATAAAGCTGCTCCTGAAGATATACCAACCAAAAGACCTTCGTTTTTAGCCAAATTACGTGAAGAAGCAAAGGCATCTTCATTTTGTACCTGAATAACTTCGTCAATGGCATCAGCATTATAAACCCCGGGCACAAATCCAGGTCCTATACCTTGAATTTTATGCGGACCCGGCTTGCCACCTGATAAAACGGGTGAGCTGGCAGGTTCTACCGCTACAATCTTAACTCCCGGTTTCTTGGCCTTTAAGGCTTCGCCAACCCCGGTAACGGTACCACCGGTTCCGACTCCAGCCACAAACAGGTCGACTTCGCCGTCCGTATCTCTCCAAATTTCTTCCGCCGTGGTTTTTCTATGCGCCTCGGGATTGGCCGGATTTTGAAATTGCTGCGGGATAAAAGCATTGGGGATAGTCTCGGCTAATTCACTGGCTTTCTCAACTGCACCTTTCATACCCTCGATACCTGGAGTTAAAACTATTTCCGCTCCCAGAGCTTTCAAAAGGCTTCTTCTTTCAATACTCATCGAATCCGGCATGGTTAGAATTAAACGGTACCCTCGGGCAGCTGATACAAAAGCCAATGCCACACCGGTATTACCACTGGTTGGTTCTATTAGAACTGAATTTTTGTCAATCAGTCCTTTATCTTCCGCATCTTTAATCATGGCATAACCAATTCGATCTTTAACACTTCCGGCCGGATTAAAATACTCTAATTTAGCAATTACTCGCGCTCCTAATTTATTAACCCGATTATAATTGCTTAATTCCAGCAGGGGGGTATTTCCTATCAGATCGGTTAGACTTTTAGCTATCTTGGACATTTTTCTTCCTCCTTTACTTTTACACCTATATACTTTCAACTACAACGCAGTTACAGATAACCATTCACCGGTAAGCACATATAAACAGCCAAGTTTTAATTTAACTTATCCTAGTAAACATGTATGTTTTATATGCTTTTAAGATATTATAGTCGCAATTTGATTTAAAATGCAAGTACAATTTTGTATCACATTGGGAAAATTTTAAAAGCTGTTGACAAATAACTACGGAGAAGTTATTCTTTAGCCAATATATAGTATACAGATAGGTTTTATATATTTTAAAAATAAATGGAGGAATTATTATGTCTGAAAAAGGTACCTTAGCTTTAAAGAGCGGTTTAGCACAAATGTTAAAAGGGGGTGTAATAATGGATGTTACTACCCCGGAGCAGGCCAAAATAGCCGAAGAAGCCGGTGCCTGTGCGGTTATGGCTTTGGAAAGAGTACCGGCCGATATCAGAGCAGCCGGAGGCATTGCCAGAATGGCTGATCCCAACATAATATTAAGGATAATGGAAGCAGTCACTATTCCAGTCATGGCTAAATGCAGAATTGGGCACTTTGTAGAGGCTCAAATTTTGGAAGCCCATGGGGTTGATTATATTGATGAAAGTGAAGTCCTGACTCCGGCTGATGAGCATTTCCATATCAATAAACATGAATTCAAGGTCCCTTTTGTCTGTGGAGCCAGGAATCTGGGGGAAGCTTTACGCAGAATAGGGGAGGGGGCTGCCATGGTAAGGACCAAAGGAGAACCGGGAACCGGAAACATCGTTGAAGCCGTCCGCCACCTGCGCCAGGTAACAGACGAAATTCGCCGGCTGCAAGGATTGCCCCAGGAAGAATTGATGACGGCCGCCAAAGAATTACAGGCTCCCTACGAACTGGTGCGCGAGGTAGCCGGCCAGGGTCATTTGCCGGTGGTGAACTTTTCGGCCGGAGGAATCGCTACGCCTGCCGATGCTGCTCTGATGATGCAATTAGGTGCTGACGGCAACTTTGTCGGATCGGGTATTTTCAAATCAAGCGACCCTATTAAAAGAGCCCGGGCCATCGTTGCCGCTACCACTTATTTCAACGATCCTGCCGTACTGGCTGAAGTATCCAAAGATTTGGGAGAGGCGATGAAAGGTATCGATATAAGTACCATTAAACCGGAAGAGAGAATGCAGGAGCGTGGTTGGTAGGAAATAGCTGCGTTATTAAGGGAAGACCGTTCAATCAACGTACTTTATGTACGCCTCAATCACGGCCTTCCCTTAATGCCTTGCTCTTGGGCCTTTTTGCTCGCTCTGGGGTATGGGCGCTTTTTTGACAGTCCGGATCGCTTATTTTATCCATGTGAAAAGGTTAGTACCGGCCGGTAATCGTAAAGCGTATCGGCCAGATCCACACCAGACCCGGGTATTCCGCAGGCGTCGGCCCGGCACTGTTGACAATGCCTAAAAACCGCCAGGTAATTTTCCGCCACACTTCTCGCCGCAGATAATTGCTCGCAGGAGGGAGCATTAATAGCCTGCATTTCATTCTGGGGGATAAGGGGAATAACATTAATAAGTGCAGCCCCTAAGCGGGAGGTTATTTTAGCTATTTCACTAATATGCCGGTCATTGATTCCCGGGATTAATACGGTGTTGATTTTAACAAACAATCCCAAATCTGTGATTTTTTTAATTCCCGCCAGTTGAATATTCAATAAAGTTTCTGCCGCTTCCGTCCCCGACAGGAGCCGGCCCCGGTAAAGGACATGGCTGCATATTTTCTTAAGAATATCGGGATTAACCGCATTAACGGTTACCGTAATCGTTTTTACACCCACCGATGCTATTTGTTCAGCTTTACTCTCTAATTGCAGACCATTAGTGCTCATACATTTAAGCAGCTCGGGGAATCTTTTATCAATTAATTTAATAGTCTCCAAAGCATGATCAGTGGCCAGAGGGTCGCCGGGACCGGCAATACCGGCCACACGTATTTCCGGACATAATTGTAAAGCTTTAGCAATTAATTCAACCGCTTCCAATGGAGTGATAATAGAACGGGTTACCCCGGGTCTATTTTCGCATTTATTAAAACTGCGTTTACAGAACTTGCACTGTATATTGCAGGAGGGGCTGACCGGAAGGTGAATCCGGCCATATTGCGCATGAGCTCCCGCGTCAAGGCAAGGATGGACTTTTAATATGGGATCCATCTGCAGGCGGTTTTGCGGGGTTAGAATATTTTGCATGAGTACTTCCTCCCTAAACAGTTGGCAGCTATAGGATATCTCGCTGCTTTTGACACCACTAATAATCAAAAAGGCCGGTTTATCCTTCTTTATAAAGAACGAAACCGGCCTCCAGTTTTTCTGGTCAGCATGGGGTTGTATATAATGCATAGTATACCAATTGGTTTAATATATTTTAAGTGGAATCTATAATATTGTCAATAATTTTTTTGGATCAGAAAGTTAATTGAGTTATTGACAAAATTAAAGCTACAAATTAAAATGTACAAAACATATAGGAATGATAATAAATAAAGCTGACCAGAAAACTGGAGGCCGCACATTTTCAATGTTAAAAAAATGTGAGGTCTCTATTTTTATGTGAATGTATAAACAAGTTTATTAATTACTGAAATATGGGGTGATTAAGAATGTCGAATAAAAAAATCAAGCAAATTGCTATCTATGGTAAAGGGGGGATAGGTAAATCAACCACCACGTCCAACATCAGTGCGGCGTTGGCGGAATCCGGCTATAAGGTTATGCAGTTTGGCTGTGATCCTAAAAGTGATTCTACCAATACCTTGAGGGGAGGGAAATATATACCGACCGTATTGGATACTTTGCGAGAAAAAAATAAAGTTCAGGCTAATGAAGTAATTTTTCAGGGATTTGGCGGGGTATATTGCGTGGAAGCCGGGGGACCGGCCCCGGGAGTCGGCTGTGCCGGCCGGGGAATTACCACCGCAGTGCAGTTGTTGAAACAGCAAAAGGTTTTTGAGGAACTTGAGCTTGATTATGTTATTTATGATGTATTGGGTGATGTAGTTTGCGGGGGATTTGCAGTGCCTATACGGGAAGGCATAGCCCAGCATGTTTTTACGGTCTCGTCGGCAGATTTCATGGCGGTTTATGCGGCGAATAACCTATTTAAAGGGATACAGAAGTACTCCAATTCAGGGGGAGCGTTGCTGGGCGGAATCATAGCTAATTCGATCAATGTTCCTTACGCCCGGGAAATAATTGATGATTTTGCGGCCCAGACACATACTCAGGTAGTTGAATATGTGCCCAGATCAGTCGTCGTCACCCAGAGTGAACTGCAGGGAAAAACCACCATCGAGGCAGCTCCGGAATCAAAGCAAGCGGGCATATACCGGACCCTGGCCGGAAAAATAGCCGAGCATAGCGAATCAAAAGTACCTACTCCGCTTGAAGTAAGCGAGCTTCGCGATTGGGCCTCCAAATGGGCTGATTATCTGCTCGCTTTGGAGACAGGTGAAATGCGGGTGGAAGCGTTAGGCAATATATAACAATAAGAAAGCAGGGATAAATTATGACGAGTAATTATGCGTTTGATACCTTAAAAATAAGAGCCGGCTATAACTCTGAAGAACACAATTATGCCGTGGCCGTGCCTATTTATCAAACTGTTTCTTTTGATCTGGGGGACCCCGACCGGGCAGAAAGGCTGACAACTGCCAATGAACTGGGGCATGTCTATTCCAGAATAAGCAATCCGACGGTAGAAGTTTTGGAAAATAGAATAGCGGCGCTGGACGGCGGCACCGGTGCCATTGCCCTGGCTTCCGGGATGGCGGCGGTGTCGTACACCCTGCTTAATCTGGCTGAAGGCGGCGGCCGGATCCTTACCACTCCCAGGCTCTACGGAGGCACATTTGACAGCCTCAAACAGATATTTCCCGGCTTGGGCATAAACATTGATCTGGTGGAGGACTCCGATGAGCCGGAATCTTTCCGCCAGGCCATGAAAGAAGATACTAAAGGCATATTGATTGAATCCATCAGCAACCCCAATGCAACGATACCGGACATCGAAGCTATTGCTAAAATAGCTCACGATAATAACGTCCCCCTGATAGTTGATAATACCTTTGCTACTCCGTATCTATTAAATCCATTCCGGTTTGGGGCAGATATCATCATTTACTCGGCGACTAAAACTATTGGCGGACATGGAACTACTTTAGGCGGTCTGATAGTGGAAAACGAAAAATTCAACTGGGCTAACGGCAAATTTCCCCAATTTGAATCTCCCGTATATCTTTTAAAAGAATTGCCTACCGGACGCAGCCGGACTGTTTTAGAGGTATTTCCGAAAGTACCTTTTACCGCCAGAGTCCGCTTAACTTATCTGTCTTATCTGGGCGCACTGCTTAGTCCTTTTGATGCCTTTCTGATTTTGCAAGGGCTGGAGACTCTATCGGAACGGGTAACCAAACAGGTAGCCAGTACGGAAAAGATTGTCAGGTATCTGGAAAATAATGAAAAAGTGAGCTGGGTGAGTTATCCTTCTGCTCATGACAACAAGTACCGGGATTTGGCTGCGAAATATTTATCGCGCGGAGCCGGATCAATATTCTCCTTCGGCTTTAAGGGAGATGAGCAGCAATTAAAAAAATTCCTGACTTCATTCAACCTGTTTAGTTACCACGCCAACGTGGGAGATGCCAGATCGCTTGTTATTAATTCACCTAAAGTCACGCATGCGGAAATGAATGCCCAGGAACAACTGGCAGCGGGAATTCCACCGGAAACCATACGCCTGTCCATTGGCCTGGAAGATGCCAATGATTTAATCGCCGACCTGGAGCAAGCCTTTGCAAAAGCCTTTGCACAAGGTTAATTTAAAATTCAACCCAGAAGGACACTGATTAACTATGATTAACACAGATCCTAATAATGACAATTGTATAAACCGTAGTCCGGCCTACAGGGCGATAGCCCTTCAGGCCGGGGCAAGGGCATAGCATGAAAAAACGAGCCCATCCCTGAGGCTCGCTTGGGGCCGTAGGGCAGGCTACGGATCATAAAACATGCTAATGGTTTTGTTCTCATGGATATTAATTACGTAATTAAGAAAGGAAGCAGGACCATGAAGAAATATAAGAATCTATTGATAGTTTTGCTTATCGCAGTTCTGGCTTTATCTTTGGCAGGCTGCGGCGGAACCAAGGATACTTCCAATACGCAGAACAGCAAGTATAAATACGGGAAACTTAAAATTCAGGCTTTGGATGGTTCGGTATGCGGAGCCCCCAGTTACGTTGCTTACCAAAAAGGATTCTTTGCCAAGGAAGGCCTGGACGCGGAATTGGTGAGCGGAACTGCCGACGCCATGAAGACGGGATTGCAAACCGGAGAATTTGTAATTACTAATGGTGATTTTGCCTGGTTCGCCTCTATTCAGAACGGAGTTGACTTAAAGGTTATCGGCGGACTTCATCACGGTTGTATCAAAATAGTCGTTCCTCCAGAATCCAATATCAAGTCGACCCAGGACCTAAAAGGTAAAACCATCGGTGTCGATGCCATCGGCGGTACGCCTATGGCGGTGGCCAGCGTAGTTGTAGCCAATGCCGGACTTGACCCGCAAAAAGATGTTAAATGGCTGGCTTATCCGCAGGACCAACTGCTGCAGGCAATCAAAAAAGGGGAAATAGATGTTATCAGTTACTGGGACCCATTTGGAAAACTAGCCCAGTAGATATGGTTGGCCTGGAGGGTTTTGAAAAATCATACCCGCATCAGATTTCAGGCGGCATGGCCCAAAGAGCTTCTTTAGCCCGGGCTCTAATAAATGAACCCAAAATTTTATTGCTGGATGAACCTCTGGGAGCTTTGGACGCCTTTACCCGCATGCATATGCAGGATGAACTTTTAAAGCTTTGGGCCCAAAGGAAAACTACCATGATACTGGTGACCCATGATGTGGATGAGGCGGTCTATTTAAGTGATGAAATAGTAGTTATGACTTCCCGTCCCGGTAAAGTGGAACAGATTGAAAATATAAAGCTGGGCCGGCCCAGGGACAGAAGCGGGGTAGATTTTGTAAAAATCCGCAGCAAGATATTAAAAACCCTTCACCTGGCCGGTGAACAGAAATCCCTGGAGTACTACCTGTAGCAATAAAGTGAGATTTTTGCATAATTCCAAAAACCCCATTTGTCATTGCTATGAATAACGTTTTTTGTCATCCTGAACGTAGTGAAGGATCTTTCCATCCCGGAGACTGCAAGATCCTTCACTACGTTCAGGATGACATACTATTCGTTTATCGTGGTGCGGACATCGCGTGATAATTCTGAGCCTTAGCCTAAGAATCTTAAGATCCTTCGGCTTTGCCTCAGGATGACATTCGCAAAGTTACTGCTTAAGCATAGGAAAAAGTTAATTATGTAAAAATTTCAAGTAAGAGGAGAGTGTTGTATGAACAAAATAAATATTCAGGCGCCGGAGGTTGTGATACGTGAAATAAGGCTGGGGTCAATTACCGGGTTCGCAGGTACGGCCGGAGAGTTGGTCAAATGCGCGCAGGCTGGAAAATTATTCGATAGCGCGCGTTCATTCAGCCAGTGCATGGGCTGCAGTTCCGGTAATGCGTTCTGCCAGCTATCAATGATTCAGGATGCGGTTGTGGTCAATCATGCGCCGGTAGGATGTGCCGGAGATTTCTTTGGCTACAACTTTGTCTATCAGGTAGAACAGATGCATCGAAATCTGCCCCCGGTCATCGGTCGCTATTTTAATACTAATATAGAAGAAAAGGATACTATTTATGGTGCGGCCCAAAAGTTGGAGGAGACTATTCGAGCAGCTTATAAGCGCCTGCACCCCAAGGCGATTTTTGTTACTACCTCCTGTGCATCCGGCATTATTGCCGATGACGTGGAAGGGGTGACGGATAAACTTGCATCAGAACTTGGTATACCGATGGCAGCCTGTTTCTGCGAAGGTTTCAAGTCCAAGATCTGGACTACGGGATTTGACTCGGCTTATCATACCATCGTAAGAAAGATTGTCAAACCGCCGGCCCAGAAGACCAACCGGGTCAATATCATTAATTTCTGGGGCGGTCATATTTTTGATGAACTATTGGAAAAACTCGGATATAAAGCTGAATATATCGTTCCTTTCTCTACCATCGAGCAGTTGGAACATATTTCGGAAGCCGCAGCCAGCATACAGATTTGTCCTACTTTGGGCGGCTATCTGGGAGCGGCTCTGGAACAAATTTACGGCGTCCCGGAAATCAAAGCCCCCCTTGCTTACGGTATAGCCGGAACGGATGCCTGGTTAAGAGAATTAGGCAAAGTGCTGGATAGGGAAAGGGAAGTAGAAGAAATAATAACCACCACCAAGGCAAGAATTCTTCCTCAGCTTGAGGAATACCGCCGCCAATTAACCGGGAAGACGTGCTATGTTACGGCCGGGGCAGCACACGGCCATGCCTTGATTGCTTTGTTGCGGGATTTAGGCATGAAAGTCCAGGGGGCAGCAATTTTCCATCACGACCCGGTATATGACAATGGCAGCTGCGCCTCAGACATGCTGGCTCATGATGTAAAAACTTACGGGGATATTCATAATTTTAACGTTTGCAACAAACAGGCTTATGAACTGGTCAATATATTAAATCGAACCCATCCCGATATAATGATCGCCCGTCATGGCGGTATGACCGTATGGGGGGCCAAGCTCGGCATTCCCACCATGCTGATCGGCGATGAGCATCTGGGGTTTGGCTATCAGGGACTGCTGAATTATGCGGAACGAATCCTGGAAACTCTGGATAACAAAGAATTTGTAAGCAATCTGGCCCGTCATAGTACCATGCCCTACAGCCAATGGTGGCTCGAACAAAATCCCTATATATTTTTAGGAGGTAATACAGATGTCGAAGTTTATTGAACAGCCCAGATTCTCATGCGCACTGGGAGCACAGCAATCGGTTGTCGCCATCAGGCGGGCTGTTCCCATAGTACACTCCGGGCCTGGCTGCAGTGTTAAAATTTGCGATCTTATCGGGCAGGGTGAAGGCTATGCCGGCGGAAGCACCATTCCCTGTACCAATTCCAGTGAAGCTGAAATCGTGTTCGGAGGAGAGAATAAATTAAGATCAGTTATAGATGGAGCCCTGAAAGTTATAGATGCCGATCTTTATGTAGTACTTACCGGCTGCACCGCCGATATTGTCGGCGACGATGTAGCTCAGGTGGTCAGAGATTATCAAGATTTGGATAAGCCTGTAGTCTACGCGGAAACAGGAGGATTCAAAAGCAACAACTACGTCAGTCATGATGTTGTAGTCCAGGCGATCATAGAACAATATGTCGATAAGTATGCCCAGCACAAGGATGAAAAAATACCTGGATTGGTTAATGTATTTGCAACCATTCCTTATCAAGACCCCTATTGGAACGGAAATCTGATCGAGTTAAAAATAATTTTGGAGGGTATTGGACTGCAGGTAAACATTTTGTATGGAGTAGAATCCGAAGGAATCAAGGAATGGTTGAACATCCCCCGAGCCGAATATAATCTGTTGATCTCCTCCTGGCCGGGATTGGAAGTGGTTAAGTATCTGCAGGATAAATATGGTACACCTTATTATCATTTTCCTTACCTGCCGGTGGGGGGAGTGGAAACTTCTAAGTTTCTTAAGAATGTTACGGCCTTCACCGGACTGGATAAGCAAAAAGCTGAAGCTTTTATTGCCCGGGAAGAAGAAAAATTCTATTCATATATCGAACGTACCGCTGATTTTATGCTGGAATTCCGCTACGGTCTGCCCCGGGTTTTCTATACCATGCTGGATTCAACTTACGCGGTAGGTTTTGCCAGGTACCTGGTAAATGAACTGGGGATTCTTCCGGCCCGCCAATTTATTATTATTGAAGAGACCCCCGATATTTACAAAGAAGAAATAATAGCACAATTCCAGCATATTTCTGCAATACGTTCCGCCGAAGTGACTTTTGACAGTGATGGTGGTCAAATTCAGGAAGAGATACGTAATGACGAGCACAAAAAACGTGCGCTGATATTAGGCAGCGGCTGGGAAAGAGATCTGGCCCAAGATATCGGCGCTGATTTGCTGATGCTGAGCGTGCCGATAAGCCACAGATTAATTATGAACTGCGGTTATGCCGGATATAACGGGGGATTGAGAGCAATTGAAGATATATACGACCGGGTTCTGGACACTTACAGGTAAGAGATGGGGGAATATAGATGCTGCACAGAATTGCCATGGCAAGTTCGGATGGAAAAGTGATCAATCAACATTTTGGCCATGCCGACCGATTTCATATTGTTGATATTGATGAAGCCGGCTATACCTTTATTGAAACCCGCCTCAACCATCCGGCCTGCGATCATCAGGGACATTCACTCATTGCTTTTGATTGGACCATCAATCTTCTATCTGATTGTGAAGGAATTTTTGTAAGCCAAATAGGAAATGCTGCGGCGAGTTATCTGACCTGCAAGGGAGTTAGAGTTTTCGTAGCTCCTTATCCTATTGCCGATGTACTGCGCAAACTTGTCACTGACAAAATTTTAGATGTTATTCCTGAAAATACTGAAAAAGAAAATCGCAACAAGGAGTGAATCTTTGCTATGAAACTAGATACATTACTTATCCACGGAGGTTTGGACGGAGATGGCACTACGGGAGCAGTAAATGTTCCCATTTACCTGACTTCGACTTTCCGCCAGAGCGGTTTGGGCCAGGATCATAAATATGAGTATTCCCGTACCGGCAATCCCACCCGGGAGGCTCTGGAAAAACTTATTGCGGAGCTGGAAAGCGGCGAAGCCGGCTTTGCCTTTGCATCCGGGATGGCGGCCATAACCGCAGTGTTGATGCTCTTTAAAACCGGTGACCGGATCATAATTTCCGAGAATGTATATGGCGGAACCTTTCGGGTCCTGGACCAGATTTTTAGACAATTTGGCCTTTCTTATGCCATTGCCGACCTCTCCCAACCCGATATACTGGATAGCTCTTTTGACGAAAACACCCGGGCGGTTTTGCTGGAAACTCCGGCCAATCCTTTACTTTCAATTGCCGATATAGCCAGAGTAGCCTCAATTGCCGGAAAGCATCAGGCCTTAACTATTGTAGATAATACTTTTATGACCCCGTATCTGCAGAAGCCTTTAGAACTGGGCGCAGATATTGTAGTTCACAGCGCCACCAAATATCTGGGCGGACACAGTGACCTGATAGCCGGACTGGCAATTGTGAATAGCCGGGAGCTGGCTAAGAAGCTGCATTTTATTCAGAATTCAACCGGTGGTATTTTAGAACCGTTCGATTCATGGCTTTTAATCAGAGGAATAAAAACCCTGGGGGTCAGAATGGACCGGCACGTTGAAAACGCCAGGTATATGGCCGATTTTCTTCACTATAACCCTGCAGTTGGCAGGATATATTATCCCGGACTGCAAAATAGCCCCGGTTATGAGGTGCATGAACGTCAGGCCGCCGCACCAGGGGCCATGATTTCCTTTGAACTTACGGCAGAATATGATATTCATCAATTTTTAAAAGCTTTGCAGATCATAAGCTTGGGAGAAAGCCTGGGCGGAGTTGAATCCCTCATTTGTCATCCGGCTTCGATGACGCACGCTGCTATCCCGCCGGAAATCCGCCGGGCAGTAGGAATTACCGACAATCTGTTAAGATTATCGGTTGGATTGGAGAATAAAAAAGACCTGGTGGCAGATATAAAGCATGCTCTGGCTGCAGCGGCCAAAAACGGTCAGGAAGATTAAGGCCGAATGTCATCCTGAGGCAAGGTCGAGTGTCATCCTGAACGTAGTGAAGGATCTTGCAGTCTCCGAGATGGAAAGATCCTTCACTACGTTCAGGATGACAAAAAAAACGTTATTCATAGCAATGACAAATGGGGTTTTTGGAATTATGCATAACGCTCAACTCCATGATTTTTTAACAGATGAGGAGAATCTTGATGAAAGAAAATATAACGAAGCAATTTAAAGCTAAAAGGACAATTGACTTAATCGGACATACTCCTTTAGTTGAAGTAAAATGCTTTGACGTGGGGTTTTGCCGTTTATTTTTGAAGCTTGAATGCCAGAATCCAGGGGGGTCAATCAAAGACCGAATCGGACTGAGCATGGTGGAACAGGCTGAGAAAGAAGGAAAAATCCAACCCGGGGATACTTTAATTGAAGCAACTGCGGGAAATACCGGCTTGGGATTGGCCCTGGCCGCAATAACCAAAGGATATAAGCTTATTCTGGTGATCCCCGATAAGATGAGTACGGAAAAAATTAATCATCTTAAAGCCATGGGGGTTGAAACGATAATAACCCGGTCCGATGTGGAGAAAGGTCATCCGGAGTATTATCAGGATTATGCCCAAAGATTGGCCCGGGAAATACCTCATTCGTTTTTTATCAATCAGTTTAACAATCCCGCCAATCCATTGGCCCATGAACTAAGCACGGCGCCTGAGATCTGGGAACAAACCGAACATAAAGTAGATGCCATTGCAGTCGGGGTGGGATCAGCCGGAACCTTGAAAGGTCTGACCGATCATTTTAAAAAAGTAAAACCGGACCTGGAAATAATCCTGGGTGATCCGGAGGGATCGGTATTGGTAGATTACGTAAACGGCAGGAACTTACCGCAGGCGGGAAGCTGGCTGGTAGAAGGAATTGGTGAAGATTTTGTACCGGATCAATTTAATATGACATTAGTCAAAAAGGCTTATTCGATAAGCGATGCGGAAAGTTTTGCCACCGCCAGGACCCTGCTGCGCAAAGAAGGTATACTGGCCGGCTCGTCCAGCGGAACCATAATCAGCGCCGCAGTCAAATATGCACGTGAACAAAAGCAGCCGAAAAACATTGTAACCTTTGTATGCGATAGCGGCAATAAATATTTAACCAAAATGTATAATGACTTTTGGATGATCGATCAAGGATTCATAAAAGGAACAGAAAATAATAATCTGGAGGATTTGGTAACCAGAAAATATTCCGAACATACGGTTATAGCCGTAAAACCTACTGACACCTTATTGAACGCGCATTCTAAAATGAAAATGTATGAAGTATCCCAACTGCCGGTTGTTGAGGAAAATGAAGTTATTGGGATAATCGATGAATGGGACATATTAACTGCAGTTGAAAATGGAGATGAAACTATTCTTAGAAAACCAATCAGCGATTATATGTCAATTGGAGTAATCTCTGTATCCATTGATGATGATCTGTCCCAGGTGGTTTCCATCTTAAAGAGGGGCTACCTGGTGATAGTAAAGAAAGACGGTCGATTTTACGGTTTAATAACCAAGATGGACTACCTTAATTACCTGCGCAGGAAACTAAAATAAAATTCTTGACAAAAAACGACTGTTGTCAGTATAGTATTAACATATTATTCATATATGATTAGTATGATTTGTGTGATTACCTTGAATAAAGGGGGGTGATTTTTAATGATATGCTCTTGTAGGTCAGAAGTAATCTTAAATAAAAATTTTTTGACCCAAAAGCATACTATTTTTATAGGTTTTATAATATATAATAGGAAAATCGATTTGAGCCATTAAGCTCAAAATATGAACCAGGAGGTTTAATTATGAATCAAAAGGCTATAGCTTATATTGATATAACTCATACTTATTATCCTAATAACTTCCGTACCGCCCGGGTGGCTATCAACAAGATTGAACCCGGCGAATTGGTAAAAATACGTTTAAAGTCCGGAAAACCGTTGCTTAAAATACCTAAAAGCCTGGAGCAGGCGGGCCATAAAATTCGGTTAGTTAATGATAACCGGGATGGAACTTATACCGTTCTTATTGAAAGAGGCTAATTGCCCTGATTCCATGCGGAGCATATTGTTATTTAAAATATACTCTCCACAGCGGATTCTTTTTAATGTTTTTTAAATAGTGTTTCTCAATGAAAATTGCAATAGTCGGTGGAAGGGGAGGCTGTTTTTTATGAGTAAACCAAGAAATACCCCCAATAACGAAAAAGAAATTTTGTCTTCATTAGATCTTGAGCTTTTACAAACCTTAATTAAGGGGATTCTTTACGGATCTATAACGCTGATCATACAGGATGGCAAGGTGATTCAGATTGAAAAGAATGAAAAAATACGGCTAGTTTAAATCTTTTTGAACTAGCCGTAGCATATAGCCTTAAATGTAGTACATGTTGCACCAGCTGCCTTCTAATTTTTTATGTTGCAAAATCAAATCTTCTAACGAAATGGAATCTACTACTTTATCGATGCTGGCATTAATTTCATCCCATACATTGGCTTTTAAACAATATTCAACCGAATTATTCTCCGCAACGCTGTCATTAGGGTCAATAACCGACAAATCGCCCTCCAGAGCTCTTAAGATAGTACCAATTCTAATTTTATCCGGTTTTTCAGCCAGTATATATCCTCCCTGGGCACCTTTAACGCTTTTAACTAACCCGGATTTTCTTAAAATCGAAAAAACCTGTTCCAAATAATTGGAGGAGATATTTTGCCTTTCGGCAATGGAACTTAACGATATATGTTCTCCACCTGAATAAATTGCCAAATCAAGCATTGCCCGCAGACCATACCTGCCTTTAGTTGAAATTTTCATTTCATATCTCCCTAACATAAGTATTTATATATGTTTACTATTATATACAATTTGTATTTAAAATCAACCGACGGGTTAAGCACCAGGTAATTTCTCAAATAAATCATCTTTTACTTAATATTATAAATGAAGAAATAGCATTTTATCATAGGGAATTTATTAGTTATTCTTTTTTCCCACCTAAAATAAACAAACTAAGCCAGGATCATCTTAAATAAAGAGATCCCGGCTTAGTTATTTATGAGGATGAGGATAAGTTGTGAGAGGCTATTTTTATGCTTTGGCAAGCGCCTGATCTAAATCATCGATCAAATCGTCTACCCCTTCTATGCCTATGGAAAGCCTTACCAAATCCGGAGTAATTCCGGCCGCTTTTTGCTCTTCTGCATTTAATTCAGCATGGGTAGTACTGGATGGATGAATAACCAGGGATTTGGCATCGCCCACATTGGCAAGCAGGGAGAATAGTTCCAGGTTATTTATAAATTTCTTGCCGGCTTCCAATCCACCTTTTATACCAAAAGTGAAGATGGAACCTGCACCTCGGGGCAAATATTTTTGGGCCAGCTCATAGTATTGGTTTCCTTCCAGTTCAGGATAACTAACCCAGGCAACTTTAGGATGTTGACTTAAAAATGCCACTACTTTTCTGGTGTTGGCCACATGCCGCTCAATCCTTAAGGATAAAGTCTCGAGCCCCTGCAGGAAATAGAAAGCATTGATGGGGCTTAAGGTGGCTCCGGTGTTTCTTAAAAGCTGTACTCTGGCTTTGGTGATGAAGGCTGCAGCTCCGATATCTTGAGCATATCTTATACCGTTATAGCTTTTGTCCGGAGTAGTAAAATCAGGAAATTTACCGCTTCCGGCCCAATCAAACTTGCCTGAATCTACTATGATCCCGCCTATAGACGTACCATGTCCTCCTATAAACTTAGTCGCTGAATGAACAACCACATCGACACCATACTCGATAGGCCTTAACAGGTAAGGAGTGGTAAAAGTGCTGTCAATAATAAAGGGTATCTTGTTTTCGTGAGCTATTTTAGCCACTGCTTCTAAATCTAAAACGTTGATTCTGGGATTGCCTATTGTTTCTCCATAAATGGCTTTGGTCTTATCCGTTATAGCTCTTCTGAAATTGTCAGGGTCGTCCGGATCAACGAAAACCGTATTTATACCCAGCTTTTTCAAGGTAACGGCAAACTGCTCATAGGTTCCGCCGTACAAAGTACTGGCAGCGACTATTTCATCACCGGCGTTGGCCACGTTAATAATTGAGTATAAAATAGCGGCTAACCCGGATGAGGTTGCCAGGCCCCCAACTCCGCCTTCTAATTCAGCAACTCTTTTTTCAAAAACGTCGGTAGTAGGATTCATAATTCGAGAATAGATATTGCCTTCTTTTCTTAAATTAAAAAGGTCTGCAGCGTGATCTGCGTCATCAAACAAATAGGATGTGGTTTGGTATATAGGTACCACCCTGGATTTGGTAGTAGGATCCGGCACTTGCCCGGCATGTACCTGTAAAGTCTCAAAGCTTAATTTTTTACTCATTTATATCGCTCCTTTAATATAGTTTTACAGTGCTGAAAATGAAAACGGCATTGAATATATCCGATAGGTCGGAATCAAGTAAACCACCCTCTTCCTGATTGAAATAATGATTCATTCTATTTCTCTAATCAAATAAATAAAAATCCTCTTTCATAAGAAAGAGGAACAATTCATTTTAACCTCTCCCTTATCTCTCAATGTCTCCATTGCAGGAATTGGCACCGTTGTATTTATAATACCGGTTGCCGGGCTTCATAGGGCCATTCCCTCCGCCACTCTTGATAAGGAATTACTTATTAAACTTTAGGATATCAATTATTATTAATCCTATATATTTTGTATGATATGAAAATTGTATTCCCTTTACATCGTTTTGTCAATAAAAATTTTTAAAAATTTAATATGCGGCTGAAGATATACCAAAGCAGGGGTTATAGCCAGATTTTTTACTCATTCAAAAAAGAGCTGCTACTTAAAGTTATTATCTTGACAAAATCTAAATTCGACAATTATAATATCATACTAATAGTATATGAATAATAGGAATTAAATATAAAAAGGAAGTGTGCATAATGAGCAAAAGAAAATATGGTAATGAGTACGGTTTTTTAACCCGGGCCGTCCATACTGGAAATGACGTGGATAAAGATACCGGGGCTATTAAACGGCCCATTACCATGGCCAATAGTTATGAACTGCCTTATGACCCTGCCGAACTTAACTGGAGCAGTACGGCAAAAGCTCTTTATACTCGTAATGGTGGTTCCAATCAGCAATATTTGCAGGAAAAACTCTGCAGCCTTGAAGGAGGGGAGGATTGTGTGGCACTTGCCTCCGGAGTAGCGGCGCTATCCGGAATATTTTTTACTTTATTAAAAAGCGGTGATCATGTTATTTTTTCAGATGTGACATATATTGCGGTTTACCGTTTACTTTATGAACTCTTGCCCAGTAAATATGGTATTGAGACCACGATTACTGACACATCGGACTTGGAGGCGGTAAAAGCCGCAATTAGGCCCAATACCAAACTAATTCATATTGAAACACCCGCCAATCCTACACTGAAAATCAGTGACATTGAAGCAATTGCTAAAATAGCCCATAATGCCGGGGCACTGCTTTCGGTTGACAATACTTTTGCATCACCATACAACCAGCGGCCAAATGAACTTGGAGCTGACCTTTGTGTAGAAAGTTTAACTAAATATATTAATGGGCATGGAGATGCGATGGGAGGTGCTGTCATCGGACCTAAGGCACTTATTGACAAAATAAGAGCAGAAGCGATGGTTAATAATGGCGGTGTACTCAGTCCTTTTAATGCCTGGATGATTATGCGGGGGGCCGTAACACTTCCTCTTCGCATGAAGCAGCATAATGATAGTGCACTGGCGGTAGCTAAATTCCTTGAGAGCCTTGATGCTGTGCGCTTTGTTTCTTATCCCGGCTTGGAAAGCCACTCAGGGCACAAGCTTGCCCAAAAGCAGATGAAAAATGGATATTCAGGGGTAATGGCCTTTGGCCTTAAGGCGGATCATGATACGCACAACCGCTTTGTTAGCCACCTGAAAGTCATAACATCTGCCGTATCATTAGGACATGATGAAAGCCTGATCGCATTTTTAGGAGAAAACGATGAGCGCCAGTATCTTTATCCCGAGGAATTCCACGAAGGCTTCTTCCGCTTAAGTATTGGCATTGAAGATACTGAAGACATCATTCAAGATATTAAACAGGCGCTTTTCAAAATTGGTTTATGGGGCTAAATAGGAATAATAAATAATCAGGAGGGATGGACTAATGCCGATTAAAATTCCGGATAATCTTCCGGCCAGCGAAATTCTTACCAGTGAGAATATATTTGTTATGCATGAAAAGCGGGCTTTTACGCAAGATATTCGCCCGCTTAGAATAGCAATATTAAATCTGATGCCGCAAAAAAGTGTAACCGAAACACAAATAATGCGCTTGCTAAGTAATTCTCCGCTGCAAGTGGATATTGTACTGTTGCATACTGGAAGTCATGATAGTAAAAATACTCCTGCAGAATACCTTACCAAGTTTTACAAAACATTCGATGAGATAAAAGATGAAAGATTCGATGGTATGATAATAACAGGGGCACCGGTGGAGCTTTTAGAATTTGAAGAATTAACTTATTGGGATGAATTGCAAGAAATAATGGAGTGGAGTACCCATAATGTTTTTTCCACTCTGCATATTTGTGCCGGTGCTCAGGCCGGACTTTATTATCATTTTGGGGTTCCCAAATATAAATTAAAGCAAAAATTGTTTGGGGTATTTCCGCATACTGTCAACCGGAAGAATGTACCGTTGCTACGAGGATTTGATGATGAATTTTATGCTCCTCATTCCCGACATACCGAAGTAAAAAAAGAAGATATTGAAAAAGTACCGGAAATTGAGCTTCTGGTTGAATCCGAAGAAGCCGGTCCTTATATTATTGCCTCCAAAGACGGAAGGCAAATCTTTGTAACCGGTCATCCGGAATATGATCCGTTAAGTTTAAAGGCCGAATATGATAGGGATATTAACAAAGGTCTGAAAATTCAAATTCCTCAGCACTATTTTCCAAATGATGATCCATCACAGCCGCCGGTGGTTAAATGGAGGGGACATGGGAATTTATTATATGCCAATTGGTTGAATTATCACGTATACCAGGAAACCCCTTATAA
>ENA-UOOR01002247-UOOR01002247.1-fermentation-metagenome-genome-assembly--contig:-NODE-2247-length-20059-cov-2.810938_pt1 | contig 20059 bp, 16 predicted proteins | sample MGYA00245780_ERZ724029 | MGnify/ENA primary metagenome ERZ724029 (study PRJEB28704, sample SAMN03018315) | fermentation metagenome | biome: anthropogenic terrestrial biome; feature: soil; material... | reverse complement strand
GATTCATAATTGGTATTATAACCTTTATCTTTAAGGATTTGTTCTACATCAACAAATGACTCTTCTTCTTCATAATATCTTTGGCGTTCATAAACTGGTGTAATTTCAGTTGGTTCTGGGTTTCGTTTAAAATTGACATCAGTAATTGAATACTCAGATTCATCAAGAACATATTCCTTTTGTCTTGCCATATCTTCATTAGCATATTTTTGAAAGTCAAAAACATTTTCTTTTCTAGTTTTTTCGGAGAATATACCTTTTTTCCTTAAATAGAACATAAGAATGATTAAAGCCGTAGCAATAATTATTCCTGAAAAAACTAAAGCAATTGTTCCCATATCAGTTAATTTTGTTTCCACGTTTTGTAATTTAACTGCACTGAGGCCTTGGTTTTCACCAGTTATAATATTATCATGAACTGTCCTAAATTCTCCAACCGTCAATGCTTCTACTGCAACTGAATGAACACTGCTTATGCCATTATGAACATTTATTACTAAATCTTCACCAAATTTAATTGCTGGAGTAATATAGTCACCCCTAATGTTTTGAGGAAGTTCATATATGCGGTTGTTTAAATTAGCTTGCACAATATATGCTTGAGGATTAGAGTTGAATAATAAAATTCCAACATTAACTTCATTTCCATTAATTCCTTGAACTACTTTAAGTTTAAAGTCCGGTGTATCATAGTTTTCTATAAATACATAGGATTCATAACCTTTATTTATTAGTTCATCAAAATCAATTTCTGCTTGAAGAACAGGATCAATTAATAACTGCCTTTCTGGTAAATCTATTGGCATAATAAATTGAAATATCATTGTAAGTATTAATACTAACTTCATTTCCGCACCTCTTAATTATCTTATAATCATAATTCGATCGTTATTATTGAGATCTTTGATAATCTCATATTTTGAATAATATTTTTTTACAAGTTCAATCATCTCATCACGCTTATTATAAGCTATTTCAAAAATAATCACACCTGTTTTACTTAAAAGCATCTTTGACTGTTCAAGAATCTTCCGATAGTGGTATAAACCTGCTTCAGGACTATAGAGAGCTAAATGTGGTTCATTATCACTAACTAATGACATTACATCTTCTTCTGTATCGATATATGGTGGATTTGATACGATAATATCAAACTCGCCTTTGATATTTGTCAGTAAGTCATTTTGAATAAAGTTAATTTCAACATTATTCATCTTCGCATTCTCTCTTGCAACTTTTAATGCTTCCTTTGAAATATCAATTGCTGTTATATTTGCATCGGGATTATTAACTTTTGTAGCAATAGCAATGCATCCGCTTCCTGTTCCTACATCAATGATTCTTACATGCTTATAATTTGAACTTGCTTTAATCACTTCATCAACAACCACTTCGGTATCAAAACGAGGAATTAAAACATTCTTATTAACCATGAACTTCAAACCATAGAAATAAGTATATCCCATTATATATTGGACGGGAATTAAATCAAATACATGCATTTTTATAGCTTTATTTAGTTCAATAAGTTTTTCATCATCAATCTCATCATTTAACTTTAAATAAAGTTCACTTCTTGAGATCTTGCAAATCTCAGTAAGCAAAAATATTAACGCTGTTTCTTCACAATCATATTGACGGAAGCTATCTAATAATTCAAAGTACTTCACTGTATGTATTCTACTCCATAAACCTTAAACATAGTATAAATTTCATAATTTGAGCAATTTGCATAATTGCCTAATGCTGAAGCGGAAAGATTTTCTGAGAGTAATTCAAATTCAGTATTCATATCGACATTCTCATCAATTTTAATGAAAAGATGATTCATACATATTCTTCCTATTATCGGATACAACTTGTTATTTGCATAAACATGGAATCCTTCAAAGCGTCGTCGATAACCATCTCCATAACCAATTGGAAGGATGGCTACGATAATATCTTCTTCAGCGGTATATTCACTTTCATATCCAATTGCTTCACCTTTATTAACTTTATTAATCGCGAGCGGCTTTGTAATAACTGACATTACTTGATTCATATCATATAACCCTAGCCCGACGCGAATATAATTTCCATAGTTTGTTAATTTCCAAGTTGATGTGGCTGCACAATGAATAATTGGAAAATCATATTTTTTAGAAAATGTTTTGAATTTTTGCAGTTGTTTTTCCATTGAATTTGGACTGGCAAAATGGGTATAAATACCTTCGATATTTATTTTGCTGTTTTTTAAGATATTTATTACTTGATTAAAATCTTCAATTGTCTTTATCCCAAGTCGATTCATTCCTGTATCTATTTGGATATGGACTGTCAATTCATTATTGAAAGATTTTGATAATCTTTTTGCGTCTTCAATATTATTAACTGTTACGATAATATTAGGATATTCATTTAGTAAACTAAAAGCGGATTCTGTAACACTATTATGGACAAGAATTTTAATCTTAATTCCATCATCTAATAAAGGCTTGATTTCATTGATATCGTTAATTAATAAGAAGTCCACCCCTAGAGATATTAAATGACGACTAATTTGAACAATTCCACATCCATATGCATTGTTTTTAACGACACCGATTAATTTGCGTTCACCAGATGTTAGTTCTTTCACATTCTTTGTTAGATTATCCAAATTTATATGTAACATATCTTCTCCTTTAATATTAGAAAGAGCCTAAAATTATTTAGGCTGGTTTCCCTGATAAGGCACGTTTTTGATCTTCTTGAATTAGCGCTTCAATTACTGGTTCAAGTTTTCCTTCCATAACACGATCTAATTGTTGGATTGTAAAGCCAATACGATGATCAGTTACACGGTTTTGAGGATAGTTATAAGTTCTAATCTTTTCACTACGATCCCCATGACCTACTTTTGAAATTCTTTCCTGTCCTTCTTTTTCTAAACGCTCTTGAAGGATTTTATCATATAATCTTGTTTGCAATACTTTTAAAGCCGTAGCTTTGTTTTCATGTTGGGATTTACCATCTTGACATGATACAATAATTCCTGTTGGAATATGTGTTGCTCTAACTGCTGATTTAGTCGTATTAACGCTCTGTCCTCCAGGGCCAGATGAGTTAAAGACATCTATTCTAACATCATTTAAATCTAATTGGATATCAATATCATCCGCCTCAGGCATTGCAAGAACTGTTGCTGTGGATGTATGGATTCTTCCTTGTGCTTCTGTTGCAGGGACACGTTGAACACGATGGGAACCTGATTCATATTTTAAAAATGAATAAACTGATTCTCCGGAAACGATAAAGTCAATTGAAGCAAGGCCTCCAAGACCTGTTTCAACAGCATTTGTCACTTCAATTTTCCATCCCTTTATTTCAGCATATTTAGAATACATTCTAAATAAATCCGCAGCAAAGATATTTGCTTCATCTCCACCAGCAGCTCCTTTTATTTCCACGAACACGTTTTTCTCATCGTTTTCATCTTTTGGTAATAAAAGTATTTTTAATTCTTCTTCAAGCTTTTCAGCTAATTCTTTATTTTCTTCTAATTCCATTTCGGCCATTTCGGCAATTTCTGGATCTTTCTCTTTTGTCATTTCTTTCAAATCAGTAATTGATGCAAGAACTGATTTATATTTTTGAAATACTTCTACAGTTTTTTCAAGCGAACGATGTTCTTTCATTATTTGGGTGTATTGGGCGCGGTCATTGACGATTCTAACGTCAAGGAGTTTTTCGTTTAACTCTTTATAACGCGTCTCAATCATTTCTAATCTATCTAGCAAAATCTAACCTCCTACTCTTGATCTTGATTTGCTTTATTACTTATTGAGCTAAAACTTGATTTGTTAGCAATAAACATTAGGTTGAAACTATCTGTTTGCCCCTGTCTGTTTTTCGCAACAATCACTTCTGTACGGTGATTTCGTGAAGGTCTACTTTCTTCATCAGGTTTAGCTTGCTCACGATGGAGGAACATAACAATATCAGCATCTTGTTCAATACTTCCTGATTCACGTAAATGCGATAAACGCGGTCTTCCATCATCTTCTGATTTACGGGATAACTGTGATAACGCTAATACTGGTACTTCTAATTCACGAGCCATATTTTTTAATGCTCGAGAAATTCTTCCTACTTCTTCAACACGATTACCTTTAAAATTTAAGACATTTACTAATTGTAAGTAGTCAATTACAACTAAGTCTAATTTGTTTTCTCTTTTCAATTTTAAACATTTTGCTCTTATTTCATTAATGCTTGATTCACTAGAATCATCAAGGAATAAATCAAGTTTATCAACTTCTGACTTAGCGACCATTAAGGCTGTCATTTCCATTGGTGATAATTTACCACTACGTAATTTAGATAAAGGTATTCCCGAATACTCTGAGAATAGTCTCATCGTTAATTGGTCAACACCCATTTCGAGTGAGAAAAAGGCTACCGAAGCACCAGCGTTTTTACATGCATTGCTAGCGATATTTAAAGCAAATGTTGATTTACCAATACCAGGTCTTGCCGCTAAAATAAGTAATTCCCCTGGATGAAATCCAAAGGTCAACTTATTTAGTTCTTCATAACCTGTATCTAATCCTGTAACTAAACTATCGTTGTGAAGATTCTTTTCAATAATTTCTAATACTTGATCAGTAAAGCGGAATATCTTTTTCACTTCTGAAGTTCTTCGCATTTCCACAACTCTTTGAACTTGCTTTTCTGCTTCATCCCCAACAATTTCAAATGGCAATTCACCATTCAGAACATCGTTCTGTATTTTTTGCGCAGCAAAATATAATTCTCTTAATAATTTCTTTTCTTCAATTATTTCAATATAAGCTTCAATATTTGTAACTGTAGGAATAGATGCGATTAATTCAAATAAATAATTATTTCCACCAGTTGCTTCTAATAACTTTAATCTTTCTAATTCATCTATAACTTTTGATATATCTATTATTTCATTATTATTATGTAAGTTGCTAATAGCTTGAACAATATTCGCATTAGGTTTGGAATAAAAACTTTCCGGACCTATTCTATTTAAAACATCGCCAACAATATTAGGTTCAACAAACATACAACCGAGGATGTAGTTTTCAGCATCCAAACTATATGGAATTTTTTTATCTTGATTATTCATACTTACTTCTCAGTTACATAAAGAGTGATATGTGCTGTCACTTCCTTATGCAATTGCACAGGAATATCATATGTTCCAAGGGCATCGATATCTTTATCATTTAAGATTTTTCTTTTATCGAATTCAATACCATATTGTTTCACGAATTCTTCAGCGATATGCTTTGAAGTAACTGAGCCAAATAGTTTTCCATTATTTCCAACTTTTAAAGAAATTGTAATTGGTGTTGCTTCAATTCTAGCTTTTAAGTCTTGCATTTCTTTTAATTTTTGTTCTTGTTTTTGTTTCTCAATATTCTTTTCATATTCTAAATGTTTAATATTATCAGGCGTTGCCTCTACTGCTTGTTTGATTCTAATTAAATGATTGGCATGACCTGCAGGAATGTCAATAACGTCATTAACTTTTCCCTTACCTTTAACATCAGTTGTTAGAATGATTTTCATAACTAATTCTTCCTCCCCCTGGCGATTATCTCGCAATGTTTTTATTAATAATTCTTTTGCTTCTTCCATACTAATGCCTTTTATTTGCGCAGCAGCATTATTGAAATGCCCTCCGCCTCCAAGACGTTCCATAATTATCTGAACATTTGTTTCTCCAAGGCTTCTTGCGCTAATTCCGATGACATCATCGCCGATTCTTCCGATACAGAAAGCTATTGTGATATCTTTAACAGCAATCATGTTATCAGCAATCTTAGCGAGAAATGCTCTTTGATAGATTTCATCGTCACATAGGGTTACTCCATATGTCCCATCGATTATTTGCATATTATATAGAATAGATGTCTTTTTAACATAATCATTAAAATCTTCACGTAAATATTTCTTTGCTGTTGTCATATTTGCACCGAATTCTTGAAGTCGTGCCATAACAATAAATGTTCTTGCTGAAGTGCGATAGACAAAATTATTCGTATCAACAGCAATTCCCATTAACATCCACGAAGCTTCAATTTCGGATATTTCAATCGGAACTGGTAGAAATTCAAACATTTCCACGACCAGTTCTACCGAAGATGAAGCTGAAGGATGTGCATAGAGATATTCAGGATCTATCGCCGTTGTATTACGACGATGATGATCAATAACTGCAACTTTTTCAGGATTTGCACGTTTATATACTTTTTCATCCATTAATAGATTTGCATATTGAACATCGACAATGATTAATAATGTTTCATTATCCATTTCATGAATTGCATCTCTAATGCTTATTAAGGCATTGAGAAATATTATTCGGTCCGTTTTAATTGTATCATATATTAATTTAACAGTATCATCAACATATTGTTCATCAAATACTATTTTTGATTCCTTGCCGACAGCGCGACAAATATTATATATTCCAATAGACGACCCAAATGCATCTGCATCCATATATTTATGTGTCATAATAATTACTTTTTTAGAGTCATTAATTAATTCAATTAATTGTTCGGTTTTAAAGCGAATATTAACTGGCGTACGCATTTCGAATGATTCGGTTTTAGCGCCAAAATATTCGATATGATCATTAATTTTAACAACCGCTTGATTTCCACCACGGCTTAAAGCTAAATCAAGTTGATCATATGCTTCTTCCATTAATTCAGCAGCTGATATATCACGACATGCTATTCCAATACTGGCACTAATTCGCAAATTAGCTTTTGTACAATAATCTTTTATATCATCAATAATCGAAAAATTCGAATTAATTACTTCTTCTAATGTTGTATAATCTAATATTAATAGATATCTCTCATCAGTGTATGCTTTAATCCCAATTCCAAGATCTTCAGCCCATTCATTCAAAATTCCAATAAGTCTTCCGACATGAATAGAACGTTCACGAGCATCTAGGGATCCGATTGCTTCTTCAAAATTATCGAGATTCACAATTCCTAATGTAAGCATTCTTTTCTTATATCGATTACTCACAACTAATTTTTCTGTAACATCTGTTAGATATAGTAAATTATATTCAGTTAAATAGGAACATGCATAACTTCTTCCATAGAGAATAACAGTAAATTCTTTTTCTTCATCGAGGATTTTACCAGATAAGTTTTTATCAATGTTCTTTAGATTTCGATCAACTAATGGACTCATAAAAATCTCTTTAGCGAAGTTATTAGCCCAATCTACATCTAATGAATTATTGAAAACAATAATTCCAATCGGCATTTCATTGAATGAAATTTCTCCTGCTTTTTTGATTCGATATGAAATTGAATTCCATAGTCCCATTCTTTCTTCCAAGAACTTCATCTTCTTACTATCTTTATATAGGAATAAAGAGAAAAACTCAAAAGTAAGAGCGGACCCTAATAGTCCAAAAGCTATATATCTAAAATATATTGGCAATGTCGGTTTCCAAATTGTGATGATAATTAAACCAAGTGAAATTATTAACACAAACAAATTGACGACATGCAGTTTATTGTAATTCTTCATATCTATCACCCATTTACAATTCATAAATATTATAACACATTTATACTGAAAATAAAATATAAATTATCATTCACTTATTTATGATTAAAAAAACCATAACAATCGTTATGGTTACAAATTATTCTTTTACAAACGGTAATAAAGCCATATGACGTGCGCGTTTGATTGCTACAGCTAATTCTCTTTGATAAATTGCTTTTGTACCTGTAACACGACGTGGTAAGATTTTCCCGCGATCAGAAACGAATTTTCGTAACAATTCATAATCAGCGAAATCTATTTTTTCAACTTTATGTTCTGTAAAATAACAAGTCTTTTTTCTTCTATTACGGAAACCTGCCATTTTTGAAACCTCCTAATTAAAATGGTAAATCATCACTCGAGATATCAAATGGTGAATCGATATCAGCAAATGGATTTTCTTGTTCTTGTTTTTTATTTTGATTATAGTTTTGATAATTCTTGTTTTGCGAATTATTTGATTGATAATTTGATTGATAATTTGATTGGTAATTAGATTGTGGTTGCCCAAAATCTTGGGGTTGATATCCACCTTGATCGTCTTGGCGTTTTGTATCGAGAAAGTGAATTTGATCACAAACCACTTCAGTAACATAGCGTCTAACGCCATTTGGATCATCATAGGTTCTTGTTTGAATATTTCCTTCAACACCTATTTGACTACCTTTTTTAATATATCTAGCTAATAATTCTGCAACTTGACGCCAAGCAACACAACTTATGAAATCCGCTTGTCGTTCACCGTTTTTGTTTTGGTAAGTTCTATTTACTGCAACAGTGAATTGAACAAATGGAATATCAGAGTTTGTACGTTTTAATTCTGGATCTTTTGTAATTCTTCCTACTAATATTACTTTGTTCATTTTTTACCTCACATTACTCAACGACAATAATATGTCTAATAATATCTTCACGAATATTTGCAATACGATTATACTCTTCTACAGCAACTGGTGTTGCAGATGCAGTAAATACTACATAATAGCCTTTACGATAATCTTGGATTTCATATGCCATATCTTTTAATCCCCATTCATTAACTGATAAGATTTCACTTCCGTTATCAGTGAAAATTTTGTTTATCTCTTCAACAACAACTTTAATTTTGTCTTCAGTTAAATCAGGTTTGATGATATACATACCTTTATAATTTCTCATGTATTTTTCCTCCTTCTGGTCATTTGGCTTCTAAATCGAAGCAAGGGGTGAGACGTTCTCACATTTAATTATTATACTCTATAAAGGGTTATAAGTCAAAAATAATTTTACTTTTTCACAAGTTTCAATTTAATTAGAATTTGATCTATAAATAGCATTACCGAGTATGCTGATTGTATTAGTAATAATAAAAATATTGTGTTTTCACGATTTAGTTCAACGATTTTTAAGAATGGTTTTCCAAAGATTGTTGCATCACCGTAAAATACTACAGCAATAATCGATGCTGTAACAGCAAAGACAAAAACAATTGTTTTCAATAAGTTGAATGGTTTACTTACTCGATATAAAACGATGAAACATATTGCCGTTGTAATAATTATTGTGATTGTGGAATAAACATCCATATCCCAATGGAATACATCCATTAGTCCATATATAATTCCATGGAAAAAGACAATTGTAAGGGCTCCTGGCAATGTGCTCTTTAGGACATTCGATAAGAACTTACCTTTGACTCTTTCGGTATTAGCTTGAATTGCTAGGAACATTGATGGGAATCCAATTGCAAAGAATTCAATTAAAAATAATTGTGATGCTTCAAATGGATAAGTAATTCCCACTGGATGAACTTTTCCAAGAATCAAATACATTATTGTTAGTAAGATTGTAAAAATCGTTTTTGTTAGGAATAATGTGGAAGTACGTTGAACGTTATTAATTACCCTTCTACCTTCAGCAACAACTTTCGGCATTGAAGCAAAGTTTGAATCTTGCAAAACTAAATGTGATGCATAACGGACAGCTTCACTACCAGATGCCATTGCAATCGAACAATCTGCTTCTTTTAAAGCAAGAATATCATTTACACCGTCACCAGTCATAGCAACTGTTTTTTGTCCATCTTTTAATGCTCTAACTAAAACTCTTTTTTGCGAAGGTGATACTCGTCCAAAGACGACATAATCAAAAGCTATTTCATATACTTCTTCATCACTTAAGCCTTCAAGAGAAATAAAGCGATTTGCATTCTCAACACCTGCACGGCTTGCAATTTCAGAAACCGTCATGGCATTATCACCAGATATAACTTTTACTTCAACATCATTTTTACGGAAGTATTCAATTGTAGCAAATGCTTCTTCACGAATATGATCTTGAATTACAATAAGTGCTAATACTTTTACGCCTTTTAAATTGCCATTATCTTTAATTTGTCCACTTGCATGAGCAAGAGCTAGGACACGACAACCTTGGGATGCAAAGCGTTCAACACGGGCTTTAACTTTATCATAAGTATTTGTAAGAACAAATTCAGGTGCTCCTAAATAGAATGTTCCAACTAATTCTTTTGAAGTAGGATTTTCAAATGTTATCGCTGAATATTTTCTCTTAGATGAAAACGGTAGGACTGTAACTGGATTTAAAACAGTATTCTTATCAAAATATCTAATTAAGCTATCTGATGTTGGATTAGTGTCATCAAATGTATTCATCATTGATCCCACTACTTCTCTAATTGTATAATCGGTTGTGTTATTAACTTCGATACAATCGATAACTCTCATCGTACCATCCGTAATGGTTCCCGTTTTATCTAAACATAGAACATCAACTCTCGCTAGCATTTCAATACAATATAATTCTTGAACTAATGTATTATTTTTAGCAAGGTTAATAACTCCAACAGCAAGGGCAATACTTGTTAGTAGAAATAGTCCTGATGGGATCATCCCAATAACAACAGCAGCCATTTTATTTGTCGCAAATGTGTATTTTGCTAGGAAGCTTAAATCTTCCCCTGTATATGTATTCCACCCTTGGATGAATGTAAGAATTCCAAGAGGGATAATAATAAATGCAACTGATTTAATAATTAAATTCAATGAACGTAATAATTCTGATTTTGGTGGCTGATGCTTTTTAGCTTCACTTGATAATTTCTCAATATAATTATCCTTACCAACATGATCAACTCGAGCATAACAAGATCCACTACTAATATAACTTCCAGAAAGTAATTGATCTCCTGGTTTTTTTGTTATAGCATCTGCTTCACCTGTTAATAAAGATTCATTTACTTCTGTCATTCCCGCGCTTACAATACAATCTGTGTATATTTGATCGCCTGAAGTAAATTGAACAATATCATCGATAACAACTTCAGCAATTGGAATAGATAATTTCTGGCTATCTCTAATTACTGTTGCCATCGGTGCAGAAACCAATGACAATTTATCAATCATTCGCTTAGCTTTTATTTCCTGTACGATACCAATAATTGTGTTAGGGATGATTACTGCTAGGAATGTTAGATTATTCCAAGATTGTGCTATAATCAATAAAATCATAATGATAAAATAGAGTAAGTTAAAAAACGTAAAAACATTGTCGCGAATTATTTTACCAATTGATTTACCTAAATGAACTTCTTTATTATTAGCATATCCGTTTTCTTGACGAAGGTGAACAACCTCAGTAGATAGACCTTTGTTGATATCAGTATTTAAATACCTTTCTAAAACAAATGGTTTTTCTTCCTCTTCAATGATATTATTTTCATTTATATCTTTTGGTGTTTTTGCTTCTTCAATAAGCGTTTCTGTTTCAATTTCATTATTTTCTATATCATTATTTAATTCTTCTATATTTTCTATATCTGAATTTTTAATTATAGGTTCGGACTTCTTTTTCTTTGCCATAATCACACCACCAATTCTTTTCTTATAACGATTTTCCCTATTTTTATTCTAACATATTATTACAAAATCGGCAAGATAATTTATAGATTATTTGCTTAAATATTTAGCAACTCAAAATAACGGTCAAAAAATTGCTTTGTATAGTAATATCCTAGATTATATAAATAGTATCTTTCACTAAATCCCTTCTTAAAATCAGTTGCACGATATCGGCTAGTATCAATATAAATTATATTATTTCCATCATTTTTCTTTCTCTTGCCTAGACGAAAACCAAAGACATTTACTTTATCCTTAAATAACCACATTGGAAAATTACTCATTATCCCTCCGTCAACAAATATTTGATTATTAATTTTATATGGTTGATATACTAGAGGAATCGCCGAAGACATACATACAGCTTTTGAAATTGGAAAATCATCACCATTAATATTGAATTTACCTAGATCATTGGGAATAACAACTAATTTACGACTATTTACATTTGTTGTTATAACTTTTAATTTATAATTATTTCCTACTTTAATATCTTTAAATTTTGTTTTCATCTTTCTTGAAAACAAATATTCTAGTTTATTTTCAAGGGGAGTTAATGAGTATAATGCTTTATTCTTAATTGTTCCTACAGTTGATTTAAAAATGTTTTTTCCCTTTGGCCAAAACTCAAAAAAGTCGAGATCATCAATTAATTGTTGGAGTTCAGAAGATGTATAGCCAACTGCAATAAGTGAAGCAAATATTGATCCTACTGAAGTTCCAGCAACATTATTAATCTTTAATCCTCTTTCTTCTAAATAACGGAGGGCACCAATATATGCTAAACCCTTTATTCCTCCACCCTCAAATACTATATCCATTTAACCACCAATACTATTATATGTTTGGAATATGCATTTGTCATAGATAATAAATCGCACTAGAGTACATTTAGTTTCTTAATCTATATGTAAAAAGTATTATATATAATTTAAAAGCATAATAGCTATTAAAGATAGTTATTATGCCTATGTTTCGTATATAATATTTCATTAATTGCAAGGACTTATAAAACTTTTCATTAATGTTGAATAGTTTCTTTCGCCCATATAATAGAGTCCACTTTCAATTTGATTGAGCTATAATGTTACTTTCAATAATAACATCTAAACATTTTCACAATATTATTATATCAAATTTATATAATTAATTAAAGTAGTAATTGATGTAAATCTAAGAAGAATTATATTTTGTCTTTTTCTTATTATGAATTGTGCATGTTCCGATTCAAATAAAAGTTACATATCAATTAAATTTGGTATACGTTTAGTACGCGATAACGTGGCTATTAGTAACAGCCACGTTACGCGGAGGACCTAAACGGCAGCACCAAATTGGATTTTGACATTGTAATATTAGGATATTTGAATATGGGTATCATTAAAGGAGCATGTATAAAACATACTTTTTTTAAATATTTTATGATTTCTTATTCATGAATATATCTAATGTTAACCTTAGACAATAGAATTATAAAACAATATGTAGACGTAATTTGTCGTGGTAATTAAAAAGTAAAAATTAGTACAAAAAAGCACTATTGAAGTTTTTGTACTCCAATAGTGCCTTTTTACCATTATATTCTCAACTCTATAATTATTAAAAAATTACTCTTTTGTATATTAAATAGTCATTAAATCAGTATAAATTTTTTTAAGTTCTCTTGCATCTTTAAGACCTATAAATCCTAATTCATGTTTTTTACCATCTTTTTCTTTTATATGAATTTTCATTGCTCCACCTTCATTTAATGATCCTGCAAACATCGTAATAAAGTAATGGAATTTCCATGGATAATAATGCATATATTCAATATTTGAAACTTGTATAGTTTTTTGTAATATTCCTTTATTATAGACTATTATTTCACCAGTATTGAAAATATAACTTTTACCTTTCCAATACTTTGCAATTAGTATTATAGAAATCATAATGCATTCAATCACTATAAATAACATTAAAATAAATATTTTTTCCGTTCTTGTCTCATGGTTAATAATAAAACTTATTATTAAAAATAACAATAAAATAGAAGTTATTATTAAAAATGGCAAATATAAGTATATTATAAAACGTCTATTAGATTTTAACTTCATTGATATTATAACCTCCCGCTAAAATTATTTTTTTGCAATAAAGAGAAAGTAAAACTGAACGGATACAACATTAATCCCTTAAAGAATTGTCCTGCTGCAAAGTTACCAATCCATTGCGATGATAAGAACCTTGACTGTCCTGGTATATTATAAAAACCTGTTTGGATTTCCAAGCAAACCTACCCTTGCAAACTTTATAACTGCACCAGCACCAAAAGCGAACGCGCCAGTTAAAGCTTGCATACTACCGCTTCCTAAAGCGTCTTTCCAAGTTAACCCTCTTCCGTTTAATCCATTATCAATAGTATAAGATAGCATTCCGGCACCAAAGTTTAATGCTACTGCACCACCAAAAGCTGCTAGACCTCCCATTGCAGTAAAGGCACCTCCACCAGTCATGATTCCTAATCCAACTGCTGCACCAGTCGCTCCTCCTTTTATGGCTCCGCTTAATATCCCGGCAGTAACGTTAGTTCCACTTGAAATAGCTGAAACAGCACCAATTCCGGCACCAAACCCCATACCAGAAGCAACTGCCATAATAGCAACTCCACCTAATCCACCAGTTGCTACCGCTAAAGCTCCAAGACCCACAACTGAAGCTCCCACTAAAATAGCTGATCCTATGGCACCCCAAGTATCTGCACTCCAACTAAATGGATTCCACCAAGCATTTCCATAAGGATCAATTCTCATAATCGGATTATTTCCGCAGTAAGCAAACAGATTCAGTCCATTAATACTTTCAGGATCAAGATAACTAACATCATCAGCGTTAAGGAATCTTCCCCACTCAGGATTGTAATAACGTGTTACATTATAATACAGTCCAGTCTCATGAACTTAACAGTAAACCTTATATAAGAATGGTTTATTTTTTCTAATATATTTTTATAGCCGATTATAAAATAATATTCCTATGACAATCATAATCATATTTTATCATAATAATTCCATTAATGTCAATGAGTCCAATGATATTTCCTATTGCTTACTTCTGGTCATACTTTGTGATAAGTTACTAGCCATTGCTATTTAGCAAAACTAATCACTTTTCCCATTCGAATGACTTTCACTATCAAACTTTAAACATTCCTTAGGCCTTAAAAAGAACAACCTTTTAAAGTTGTTCTCGGATTAATATCACTCATTAATATAGAATTTTGATTTAGTCTTTAGAATATCTTTTGATTTTATGAGAAATCATTACTTTTATTATTCCATCCATTTGACTCCTTGAAATTTATAAATTCATTTTTATAATCATATAAATTGGAAGGAACAAAGAAATGAATTTTATCAAGTTTATCATTATCTATTAGGACTAAAAAAGCAAAATAATTATAATCTTCAGATGTTTTCCTTATAGAACCATATCCTATAAAATTGCCTTTTAGATCTGTAGTTAAATAATGTGTAAATACATTATTCTCTTTATCACTTAGATTAAATTCATCATATATGCTTTCTTTAATAATTTCACTATAAGATGGAAAATCAGGTTTACGATTAGTTATCGTCTTTTTCACACATTTATTTAAATCAACTTCTTTATTCCAATCATTTAGTAATTTTAGACTTTCTAAGTTTTCATCTGAAAAGCCTTGAATTTTTGATGCAAACAGTTCTTGCTTCATAATAATATAATTATCATCCTCGTAATAATATACATATTCTTCTGAAGATTGTTGAGATATTATCAAAGCTGAAAAAGAAAGATTAGCACCTGAATAATATCTTTCGTAATAAGTAAACATCGTTCTTCCATATTTATCTATTTCAATTATTTCTATTTTTGAATCGATTGCTCTATCTGCTCCATAAGAATGTCCCTTATTCCATAGCAGACTATTTATTGCTACGGTATATAAATCCACACTCTCTCCAGAATATCCGTTATATCTACACCCACTAACAAGAAACATTATACATATTAAGCATAATAAAATTATAATTTTTTTAATAATTAAAACCTCCTATTGGTTTAATAATATCTAATAAAATAGATAGATGATAATATTGGCGATATTTGCTATTGGAATACTTGCCACCGTATTGTACATCCTTGCTTTACTTTTTTGATCGTTTGAAGCATTATTCGCTAAAGTAGAGCCTCCTAACATACTGGCAGACAATTCCCATGGCGTTTCATCTCCATTTTTCCAAATTGATGGAATTCCAATTTGAATTAAATAATTCCCTAATCCCATCCTCATAAGTTGTGAACTATGCCCGCGTTCATGTTTCAGCACTTTAATTCCTTGATCTTTATCATAAAATATCGCACCAAGAGACATAGAACCTCCCATACCACTAATATGAAAGACTGGTACACCTTTATAAAAAGACATACTATTAGAATTTTGAACTAAAGCTTCATTGCTATTAAATGGATTCCATTTTATTGCACACATATCATCCCAGAGTTTTCCATCACCAAAAACTTTATTACCTACTGCAGCCGCTGACATACCTACATAACTTACTGTTGAGACAACTGCTTGTGTCACTACACCACCTACTGGTGTAAATAATAATACCCCTGCTATTATTAGAGCAGATATTAGAAAATTACCACTAGGATCATAAAACATGATTGGGTTGTTTTTACAATATGCAAATAAATTAAGTCCACCAATAGATTCAGGTTCTAAATAATTAATATCATCAGCTGATATAAATCTACCTATCCTAGGATCATAATACCTTGTGGTTAATAAGTAAAGTCCAGTCTCGACATCATAATAATATCCTTTGTAAAGGAAACTATTTGCATTTTTTATTGATTCATTTCCTGTAGAACTTAAGACATTACCCCATGCATCATATTGATATTCAACTTTTATATTTCCTTGACTATCAATAATCTTTTCGATATTACCTGTTAAACTTCTAATATAAAAATATTCATCACTATTATAATTGAATCCTGTTAGCATTCCTTTTTCATCATAGTGATAGTATACAGTATAACTAGGCTTTATTTCTTTAATAATCTTACTTCCATCTAACACAAATGAAGTAATATTGTTATTTATATTCTTTGATACTCTTATTCCATCACTATTATATTCATAGGTGAAGTCACCGAATCTAGTAAGTCTTCTTCCTTCCCATGTTAATGCATTACCTTTATAACTATTAGGTCTAAAAGGATCATTAAGATTATAGTTTATCTCATGAGTATAAGTAATGGCTCCTAATGAATCAGAAGTTTGGATTCTTAGGAGTTGATCTTTTATAGTTGATGAATAGTAATATGTTTCTTTTGACTTTATTGTTCCATCAATATTGTAATCAAATTTATATGTAATATTTCCATTATTGTCATATAAATATTCATAACAATAAGTTAATATATTATCATTATAACATTTTTCACTTAAAAGTCTACTAGAAACATCATATTTATAATGAATATTTTCTCCTAGGCTTCCATTTTTACTTTTAACTTGATGAACAATATTTCCACTTCGATCATAGGAATAGATTACTTTTGTTCCATCTGGATATATTTCCATATCAGGAGCAAGACTAATCTTTAGATTTTCATCATTATATTTATAATGATGATTTAATCTAAGTTTCCCTGTATCAATAACTTTTTTGAATGGTCTTTGTACTTCATCGTATTCTGTTAATACACTGATTAATTTACCATTATTGATAATTGTATCATGTATAGTCGTCATTTTTATATCACTGTATGATAACATTTCAATATTGCCAATTAGATGGTTTTCTGCTTTATCATTTATAATAGTACTTCCAATATATGTTTTACATCCAGTTAGGTCAATTATTGCTGGGGGATAAATTGCATATGTTTGATTATCTAGTTTTAATATTGCTTCATTGGTATCCCATGTCAATGTAAGTAAATGCCATGTTTCTGGCGTAACAGTTAAGGAAGTGTATAATACCTCTAGTATGCTTGGCACTCCTACTTTGATTTGCTGCGTTTTATTATCAATCCATATAATTAAGCTATTGACATCACCTGTTGGTGAAGAACAATATAATATTGTTCGTTGCGGATATTTTCTTTCGTCTTCCACATAATCACATTTAAACCTTAAACTAATTGTTCCTTGATTTTGGATTCCAAAGTCATATACTAATAATGATCTACTATCACCATCAAGGCTACTTTTATCAGAATAACTTCCATATATATGTCTATTTGTATAGTCTTCATCATCAAGTGATTGTTTTCTATCAAGTTCAAATACTCTAGCCTTAGGAGATTTAAATGTTGAATCAAGGTAGGTGTGTTCTAATGGTTTTAAACCTTTTGATGAATTCAAGCTTCCATTTAGTGGTATAACATCCATATCTTTATAGATTTCTGGATTATAATATATTACTCCAGTTGCAGGGTTAGCAACAGTTTGGAAGATGTATTTATACCCTTCATAATAAATCCCATTATAGCTGCTTTTATCGTGTTTGTATGCTCCTATTCCAGCATACAATACATCAAATGGCATCTCCAAGTCTGTTCCGACACTTAGATGCGTATTTGTAACATTTGCATCTCTATATTCGCCTAATAAAATTCGAGTAATATTTTCAACATCATTTCCGTCTATAATTATTTTTCGAGTTACAAAATATTCATTTACATTTGTATATAAAAATATACCATCGTCTGTCTCTTCGAGGCCGATTCCAATTAAACTCCATTCACCAGCTCTAATTGATATATCATTTATAGTTTGACCCATATATGTATAAGCCACTACTCCATTATCCTTAACAGATACTGAAGCTATTTCAATATAATCTGTTCCCATCGATATTATTTTTGTAGAAGGTGCAGTTAATTTTAATTTAGGAAACTTGACCCACATGAATATTTCTTTGAAATTTGTAAATTCTTCAGTCCATTCATCCTTATTAAAATTGCAAAGATTTCTTTGTTACAATTCGAATTAACAATATTCTATACAATATAAAAAGGCAAAGTTTTAAACTTCGCCTTTCATTTTTTTAAGAGTTTTATTTTTTTGTTCATCTCCTAATAAATAAGAGATAATTTCTAATCCAAAGTCAAGTGAATAAAACATCGATTTTGCTGTAATGAATTTACCACTTCTTACAATTGGTTTATTAATATGTTTTCCTTCGGTAATTTTAATTTCTGTTCCAGGGAAACAAGTATATTCATGATTTTTATAGTATCCTAATTTACCAACTAATGATGGAGCTGCACATATTGCTGCTACAAGTTTACCATTACTTACGAATACATCTATGATATCATTTACTTTGCTTAACTTGTTTAGATTTTCAACCCCAGGTCCTCCTGGAATTACTAGAAAATCATAATCCTCAGGAAAAATATCATTAAAGTGAATTTGCGCACGAACTAAAATTTGATGACTAGATATTACATCTAGATCATGATTAGGCGTTGCCGTAACCATTAATATTCCTCCACGTTCAAGAACATCGAATGTCGCTAATGCTTCTGTATCTTCAAAACCATCTGCTATTAGCATTAATCCTTTTAGACTCATTAAATCACTCCTTTTTTAGATTTATATTGTCCATATAGTAATTTTACAATATGGATAAAAATATCTACTCTTTTCACACAATTACCTGTTAGGATTCCAACTGCACCTTCTTGATGTTTAATATCTTCACGATTATAATATTCATTTATAACATCTGCTAGTTCTATTTCTTCATCAAATAAACGCTTGCCGATATTATATGGTAGAGGTAGCCTAGTCCCACCGGCATAATAAATATTATCATCTTGATCAATTAACACACCCCAGTTAATTAAATAGATTATCCCATCTAGTTCTTGGACTCCTGCTTCTAAACCAATTCTAATGCCATCTCTAGGTAGTGCTTTTGCACGGTTTAAAGCTCCTTGAATTGTTTCTTGATCTGATTTTGGTTGACTACTTACATTTGATGGAACTTTTAAACCGATAACTTCAGAATCTATTAAAACAGCTTTAACTGCTTCAATTTTCACAGGATTAGTTGTTCCTACATATGTTTTAGACATTGCGATTAACTTCTTCTAATGCCTTCTTATCAAAATTATAAATAATCGCTAAAATCATTTCTTTTACTGCTTCAACATCACGAACATCAATAATAGCTGCTGTTGTATGGATATATCGTCCTGGTAGTCCTACAGTTGTTGCAATTGCACCTGAATACTGTGCTTCAGCGGCATCAGTTCCACCTCTAGATAAAAAGTATTGGCATTTAATATTTTTCTCTGCTGCTAATTTATCAAAATACCCACGAATGCCTTCATGCATAATACAACGAGGATCATAGAATCTAATTAAGAATCCTTCTCCAAGTTTTCCAAAAGCAAGATTATTTCCTTCACCTAGAAAATCACCAACAGGGGATACATCAACAGCAATGAATAAATCGGGTTTAACCATTTGTGATGCTGTTTTTGCTCCACGTAATCCGACTTCTTCTTGAACAGTTGCTCCACCTATT
>ENA-UOOR01002245-UOOR01002245.1-fermentation-metagenome-genome-assembly--contig:-NODE-2245-length-20061-cov-2.390883_pt1 | contig 20061 bp, 19 predicted proteins | sample MGYA00245780_ERZ724029 | MGnify/ENA primary metagenome ERZ724029 (study PRJEB28704, sample SAMN03018315) | fermentation metagenome | biome: anthropogenic terrestrial biome; feature: soil; material... | reverse complement strand
ACAACCATTATTAATTCAAAATCTTTTAGTTTTTGTATTTTCTGTTTTAGATGAGGTGTTTTTCCAGCCACAACAATATATCCTTATAAACATCTTCCTTATTAAGTTCATTGAGCATTTCATGGCGGCCATCTTTATAAAGCTTTAATTCCAAGTCCTTCACTCCCGCTTTTTTAAGACGTTCATAAACCTTCCCCACACCTTTACCATAAGCACCCACTGGATCCATTGCTCCGCTTATCATATAAACAGGCAGTGCTTTTGGCACCTTATGCGCCCATTCCAAAGTTGAAACGTGTTTAAGGAGTGTAAATAGATCTATAAAACCACTTGTGGTAAAAGTAAAGTTGCACAATGGGTTTTTAGCATAATCATTGATTATGTTCCTATCCTTAGAAAGCCAGTCGTAACCGCTTTGGACATCATCATATTTTTTGGTATAGCCCTTGAAAGCAAGACCACTTAAAAATTTACTGCGGTACTTTTCGCCATGGGAGTTTTTTATTCTACGCGCCATCAACAAACCGATGTCGGCAAGCTTTTCGCCGCCGCTGGTTCCGGAAATAATGGCTCCCGCAAGGCCTGTGCCATATTTTGTTAAATAATCACGAGCTACAAAAGAACCCATAGAATGACCCAGCAAAAAATAAGGTAAATCAGGATATGCCGCTTCCGTAAGCTCCTTGGTTTTGCGCAGATCCTCCGCCAAATAACGCCAACCGTTTTCATTAGCAAAATAACCCAAGGAACCCTTGAGCCTGGCACTTTCACCATGCCCTAAATGATCGTTGCCACACATGATGATGCCATTAGCGTTCAAAAAAGCGGCAAAAGGCTCATAACGGTTTATATATTCACACATACCGTGAGAAATTTGCAAAATAGCTTTGGGGTTTTCTGTAGAGTAAATGTAATAGGTTATTTCATCTGTTCCATTGGTGCTTAAAAAAGAAGCTTCTGTTTTTTTCATAAAAAGTACTCCTATGCTAAGCCTCGCTGCATTCAGGGATTTCAATGGTTTGAGGATCGTTTTCATTCTCTAGGAGCATCCACTCATCAGCTGCAAAATCACAATCCGTAATTTTTTGGGCAGACATTTTGATATATTTGGCCTCAGCCGTAACTGCAACTTCACCGTTAGGCAAATAAATTTCACCTGTTCCTTCAACCAGCCTGTGCTTGATATTTGTGATACGGCCAACTGCTTTTAATTCCACACCTAAGGGAACAGGCTTTCTGTACTTTGTGGTAAGCTCTATAGTTACCGCCCAGTTGCCCGGTTCAAGGTTTTTTAAACCTCTTCCGATCGTTTCATCCAAAATAGCTGCCGATAAACCACCATGCATCCTTCCTGGATAGCTTTGGTGCTCCTCCTTAGGAGTAAAAATAGCAACAACTTCATTATTTTCCAAATTATAAAAACGCGCATCTATACCTAATTGATTTTCTATACCACAAACAATACACATCCTGGAATTGTTTTGTTTGCTTGCAACTTTACCTTGCATTTAAGCTTTGCCTTCTTTCTTGATCTTGCTGCCACTATTTTAGCTTTAAAACAAATTTTAAAATGAGCATTGAATATTTGTATTTGTATTTTACCATATTATTTGTTTTTATACAATCGTCTTACAGCCAGCTTAACCTTAAAAGCCAAAACCTATGCTCTGTTTGCTTTATTTGAAAGTTTAATAATTTAACTTAATAATCATAATATATATTATAATAATGTAAAAAAACAACCTTAATTTAAGTTGATCAAGCAGTATCACAGTTTGACCGATGCTCAAAAAGTGCCTTTAATGCTCTTAAGCAGAGCCAAACCATGAAAAATAGAAATCCTTTGATAATTCAAAACTTTTAAGTTCCACTTTATACACTTAAAGCCGCCCAAAGGCGGCTTTAAGTGCAAAGTTGTTAAAAATGGATTTTTTATTATTTCTGATAGACTATTTTTCCGTCCACCATGGTAAGGACTACCTCCGCATCCATGATAGCCCTCGGCTCTAAGGTAAAAAGATTACGGTCCACAGCAATAATATCAGCTAATTTGCCGGCTTCTAAACTGCCAAGCTCATGATCACGGTGCGCCATATAAGCGGAACCTAAGGTATAAGAGGCAAGAGTTTCCCACATTGTCAATTTTTCCTGCGGATTCCAACCACCTTCGGGTTTACCATCATTATATAAACGCGTAACCGCACGGTAAATACCTATAAAAGGATTGATAGTTACAACGGGATGATCCGTACCCAAAGCCAAATGCACATTATGGTTGAGCATGGATTTCATGGCCCAAAGATAGCGTTCTCTATCTTTACCAACTACAAAGGGGTAAGGGCATTCTTCGTAAGTATCGGTAAGAGCCATATGCGGCGGCTGCATGGATGCAACAATGCCAAGCTCTGCTAGTCTTTTAAAGTCATCGGGGTGTGTTAAATCAAGGTGTTCAATAGAATGACGTATATCCTTAGTACCATTTAGAGCTCTGGCCTTGGCCGCAATATCCAAAATGCAGCGAATAGAGCCATCACCTACAGCATGCAGGTGCACGGGAATATCAAGGCTATCCGCTTTGATAAAAGCTTCCTCCAGCAAACCCAAATCACATACCATCATAGGAGGTGTTTCAGGTTCATCATTATAAGGCTCTACCAAGTTAGTGGTATGAGTAACAATAATGCCGTCAGCAAATTGTTTCAAACCAAAGTGATTAATTTTACCTCCTTTATATTTTTTACGCAATTCCTTGGTAAAAGCAAAATCATCATAAAGATCGTTGGCAAAGTTAACACGCATTGTCAATTTGCCCTGCTCCTCCAAACGCTCCAAGCCTTCCAAGCTGCCTAAATTAACTCCGAAAAACGGCAACATATCATTACAGGAAGTTACACCGTTTTTAGCAAAATCACCCATCATATCGGCAATAAGCTTAATTTGGGTCTCCAAACCAAAGCTATAGGCATATTTGGTAAACAAAACCATAGCGCCTTCATCTATATAACCTGTAGGCTCGCCATTTTCGTCCTTATGAATTGTACCGAAAGGTGGATTTTCGGTATCCTTCGTTATACCCACTATTTCTAAGCCCTTGCTGTTAGTCCAGGCGGCATGAGCATCGGCATTCAGTAAAAATACAGGCATATCAGGGAAATATTTATCCAGTTGCTCCTTTTTAGGGAAGTTTTGATCTTCCCAGAAAAAATTATACCAACTGAAACCCAGAACCCACTCGCCTTCTTTATAATTTCCGGGATGGGCCAGGTAAAAATCATAGGTTTTTTTTGCACATTCTTCAGCGGATTTGCAATCACTTAAATCTACATTGTTTATGTGCAAGCCACCCATCATAAAATGAACGTGGCAATCATGGAAACCCGGCATTAAAAGCTTATCACCAAGCTCTGTTATTTTGGTATTATCATCAATATAACAAGCAATTTCCTCTTTAGTGCCTGCCTGTAAAATATAATTATCTTTAACAGCTATACCTCCCGCAAACAATGCACTGCGCTCCGGTGAAAAAACAGCATTACTGTATAATACATGGTCTGCTTTTATATAGGCTTCTGTTCCTGCTGAAAACATACCAACACATCCTCTCCGATTGGGAATGAACTTCCCTTATGTATAATGTCAGTATATGCTATTCAGTATACTTTAGGTCAACAGCCTATTTTTTAAAGTTTTTGCTAAAAACCATTCTAACCTAGTAGTAATAAGGCTATATTATATTAAAATGCTAAAACCTATAGTTAACTGCATGTTTTAAATTTTTTTTTAATCAAATACTAGACAAAAAGTCGAAAAATGTATATAGTAAAAATACAAGGAGGTTAAACCAATGAAAATAAGTCAGCTTGCTAAAAAATTCAACCTGCCTACCAATACCATACGCTACTATATGAGCATAGGGCTGTTGGTTCCCAGCTCCAAAACCAAACAATATGATTTCAGTGAACGTGATGTTAAAGACCTGGCACTAATCTTGAAGCTGAAAAACTTTCTGTTTTCAATTAACCAAATCCAGCAGATTTTATCCTTGAGCCGTATTAGCAATTTTGAAGATAAAGGTGATGTAAAAGACTATATAAAACTTTTGGAAGAACAAAAGGATTTCCTTTTACAGCAAAAAAACAATATAACAGAAACCATAAAAAATATCGAACAGGAAATCAAGGATTCCGCCAATATTGCCAATAAACCTGATAATATAAGTGGTGTACACCTGAATTTTTTGGAATATCTTTATTGCCCTCACTGTAATAAACCACTTGATTTGGATGATGCTTCTATTCAAAAACAGCAGGTTATTTCCGGCAAGCTTAACTGTTCCTGCGGCTATAGTGCCAATATTAAAAATGGCGTAGTTATAACCAAGGGGCGTAATATAAGCAACTACGATTACCCCGATTTAGACCGCGGTTTCTACAAGGGCATGACACCCTCTACCGTAAGCCTTTTCCAAAAAGCCTATAACTGGATGGCTGAAAACCTGAATAGCATAAACCTTGAAAATAAAATTATTATGGAAACTCATATTAACGCCTACTTTTTTCTTTATACCAATTTCAGCCTTTTCGATAAAGACGCGCTTTATATAGTTATAGATAAATACCCTGAAATAATATCTTTATATAAAGAAAAAATAGAAAATTTGAATCCTGATTTGAAGATTCTTTATATTGCGGACAGTACCCTACATTACCCCATCAAAAAAGGCTGTGTTGATATTTATTTAGATTTTTTCTCAATCAACGAATACTCTATTTTTAACAAAGCTAATCTTCTTGATAGGCTTAAACCCTACTTCCATAAGGATACACGCCTTATTGGCACATATATGTATTTTGAACCCAATTCCAAATCCCTTAAACAGCTTTCCCATGAATACCCCGAAAACTGGGAAAATAATATGCAAAAAGCCTACTTTATGGATTACCTGCCCAAGGCCAATTACCGTATATTAGCCGATGAAGATGTAGGCTTTACCTTGGAATCGGGCAGCAATATAGCTTTTACCTTCCATGTACACGGTGAAAAATTGGGCTTTTACTGCTACTATTGCAATAACGATATATGATCATAAAATAATAAACTCCGTTCGAATATGTATTAATAAAATACAAATACCTAACGGAGTTTATTATTTTAAATTTTTATTGTACTATTTCTGTTTAAGTATCTCAAATTCTTGTATGCCCATATAACCGGGTGCAATTTCATATTTATTAAAAATAACTACGGAATTACCGGCTTTATTAATATAAAAATTCTGGTTGGCACTTATAGTGGTAAAACCATCTATACCTTCACTGCCATCAAAATATATATTATCAGGGTCTTTGGCTCTTTCGGCTATTTCTGCCTTTATTTGTTCATTGGCAATTGCTATATAATCCTTACCCAGCATATCCTCTAAAGTAAGTTCTTTATTATTTAGTAAATCGATATTAAAAAAATACTGTTCGGTATAAACATTGGCTCTGGTTTCACTGCAATTGACCACAAACGATAAAATTTCAGGGCTTTGATTATATATAGTATAATCTATATCAATAACTACAGGCATATACTCATCAATATCGCCTCCTGTTTCCAAATAGGCCTTTTGTTCTTCAGCCGCGCGTTTTTCCGCTTCAGCCAATACAGCATCTGTTTTAGCCTTGATTTCAGCATTTATTTTTGCCTGTAATTCCTGATCTGACATTTGGCTTACTTCGGGTATATTGGCATCTATTTCGGCTTGGCTGTCATGCCGCTCATAAGTACGGAAAGTAAGAACCTGGGCAATATCTCCCAGTACGGGTATATCACTTGCCGCCAAAGCAAAAGCAGGGCTTAAATTTAATCCTGCTATACCCATCAATACTACAGCAAGGGTAGCACAGGCAGTTCTTTTAAGCCATTTTAAGCTGTACTTCGGTACTTTGTTTTTAGCAATAACAGCATGCACCTTAGCATCATAGTAGGGCGGAACCTTTATAGATTCATATAAGTCTTTGGTTTTCCGAATATCATCTTCCAATTTATTCATGATCACACCTCTTTCTTATAACATTTTTGTAATTGTTCCAAAGCTAAACGCAAGCGGGATTTAACAGTATTTTCATTGGTATTGGTTATCTTGGCTATTTCTTGGATTTTACAATCTTCAAAGTACCGCAGTACTATCACCGTTTTAAGCTTGGGCGTTAAATTGCTGATAGCCTTGTATAAATCAAGTTTTGTACAGCTTAAATTATCCTCGCCCTCAAAATCTGTATCATTCGTAGCAAAAACATCTTCTACAGCCACCAACTTTTTATTGCTTCGTAAATATTGTAAACTTTCATTTACTACAATGCGGTAAAACCAAGTTTTTATGTAGGCAGGCTCACGCAGGCTGCCGATATTTTTAAGGGCTTTGGCTATGGCCTCTTGTACTATGTCCATGGCACCATCAGAAGTTTTGGCATAACAAAAGGCAAGGCGATAAAATTTATCTTTATTTTCCATAATAAAATCAACAAAAAAATCATACTTGGCTTGATTAGTAGCAGCGGCAAACTTACTCTGATCAGAAATATTTTGTAACATATTTAGAACCTTTTACCTTTCGTATATTTTTGCTATAGCATTTTGAATACAATATATAGATGTTTCAAGAAGACAAAAAGTTCACAAAAAAACTGCCTATAGGCAGTTTTTTAGTTTAATACATCAGTTATATAATAATTTCAAGGTTTTATAACTTTGGTTTATAAGCCCTACGGCCCAACCAGTAATTCTTTTCGCTGAATTCACCCGCCTGTAAGTTTTCATAATAGCTCATCATTATGTTCATACGGGAATCCATCAAATCCAAATGGTGCAAAAGCTCAGCCTCGGGGAACATGGGTTTTTGATAAGCCCCCCAGGTTTCATCATAATGGTGGGAGATTATCATATGCTTCAAAAGCATTAAACATTCGGGTGAAATATCCACACCGCAAGCCAGCTCATCCAGCATATCCACACCTATTATCATATGCCCCAAAAGCTGACCGTCTACAGAGCGGTCCAGCACTATACCGTTTTCATTGCTTTGGTATTCTTTAAGCTTACCTATATCGTGGATTATAGCTCCACTTATTAAAAGTTCCTTATCGAGCCCATAAAAAGCTGCACTGCCCTCACCCATTATAACCATACCGTAAATATGGTACAAAAGCCCTGATTTCACAGCATGATGCACACTTTCACCACCCGGATAATACAGCAACTCCTGTTCATATTGAGTCAAAAATTTCAAAATAATGGCTTTCAGTTCGTGGTTTTCAAAATCATCCACCATGGTTTTCAGCCTTTGCCAAAGCTCTTGTCCTGAAATAGGAGCACAGGCTATAAGATCATCTTCTTTAACTTCGTCAACGTTAAAATCTATTTTGCGCAAAAACGGGTTGGCGGTTCTATCATATTTTACGGTCAATTGAGGTTTAGAGTTCCATTCACCCACCGCACCCCTTATTTTTACAGCATCACCTGTATTTGCAGGCAATTCTTCGCCTGTGGCATCCCATATTTTTACATCCACTGTACCGCCTTTGTCGGAAAGCACTATATCTACATAAGGCTTTCCGGAAGCTGTATAGCGGGAATTCAGTTCTTTAATGAGCCCATAAATATCCACCACTGTATTATTTTTAAATAGGCTCAAGCCTTTTACATCCGTTACGGGTATATCAGGATTTATCATTTTATCACTCCCATTCAAGCATTTATTTCGGTTTTATTTTTATTTTTCCTGCTTTATTAAGGGTTTTGGTAAAAAAACACTTTTGCTTGTGCCTTAAAAAACCATTTTTTTACTTGTTTTTAGCAGTTACAAATATTATAATATTATTAAACATCTGACCTATGGATTTTATTCACAGGGAGGATACACAAAAACTAACCAAAAGGATTTTCCGATTGGGAAGGGTAAGCGTAAAAAACGCTTTATTCATTATACCCTTTTCCGTACGGAAAAGGGTTTTTGTTTTAAGGGAGGGCTGATAATGGCAGGCAAAAGACTGGGTGTCGTGGGCATAGTGCTGGAAGACAGCGCACTTGCCAAAGAGGTAAACGAAATTTTACACCGCTATGCGCACATAATAAGCGGCAGGATGGGGTTACCCTACAAAGAACGTAATGTATCGGTGATTTCCCTTATAGTAGACGGCACTACTGACGAAATAAGTGCTTTAACAGGCAGTTTGGGCAAGCTTCACGGAGTATCCGTAAAAAGCGCGCTTACCAAAGAATAAATATTTATTAGCAATAAAGGAGCGATAACAATGGCATATGACTTAAAATCATCAAAAGCGGAAGAATTTATCAACGATGAGTTGATAGTAAAAACCTTGGCCGAAGCCAAGGAAAAAGCCAAAGATAAGGCTTATATAGAAAGCCTTATTGCCAAAGCGGGCGAATTCAAGGGTTTAGAAGCGCCTGAAGTAGCAGCTTTAAGTTATGTAGAGGATAAAGAGCTGTTAGACAAAATGTACAAAACTGCCGAAACCATCAAAAACCATATTTACGGCAAAAGGGTGGTTATTTTTGCCCCACTTTATATTTCCGATTACTGCATAAATGGCTGTACCTACTGCGGTTATTCCCATAAACATAAAATAAAAAGAAGCCGGCTTACAGATGAACAGCTGCGTGAAGAAGTTGAAGTATTGGAAAGCATGGGGCATAAACGCCTGGCTTTGGAATATGGTGAAGACCCCGTGCATTGCGATATAGATTATATCCTTAATTCCATAAAAGTTATTTATGATGTTAAAAAAGCTCACGGTGAGATCCGCCGTGTTAATGTAAATATTGCGGCAACCACTGTGGAAAACTATAAAAAACTAAAAGATGTGGGAATTGGTACTTACATTTTATTCCAGGAAACCTACCACAAGCCCACTTATGAAAAACTGCACCTTTACGGCCCCAAAAGCAATTATGAATGGCACACCACCGCTCATGACAGAGCTATGCAAGCAGGTATTGACGATGTTGGCTTCGGTGCTTTATACGGGCTTTACGATTGGCACTACGACCTTTTGGGTACCTTTTTCCATGCCGCTCATATGGAAGCGGTTTTCGGCGTAGGCCCACATACTATATCCGTGCCTCGCATAAAACCTGCCATAGGCACAGCTATGCAAGACTTCCCCTATGCCGTACCTGATGGGGATTTCAAAAAACTGGTTGCCATAATTCGCATGGCAGTGCCTTATACTGGCATCATCATGAGCACCCGCGAAAGCCAGGAAATGCGCAAAGCCTGCCTTAATTTAGGGGTTTCCCAAATTTCCGCAGGTTCCTGCACAGGTGTAGGCGGTTATTCCGCTTTGGCAAAAGGCAATACCGAAGGCCAAGTGGTACAATTCAAAATTTCCGATGAACGCACGCCCATGGAAATTCTTAAAGAATTGCTGAAGGACGGCTTTATTCCCAGCTTCTGCACAGCCTGCTACCGCGCCGGCAGAACAGGCGACCGCTTTATGGCTATGGCCAAAGACGGCTCTATTTCCAACTGCTGCCAGCCCAATGCTATGGTAACATTAAAAGAGTATGCCATGGATTACGGCGATGATGAATTTAAACAAATGGCTGATAAAGTAATTAATGACAATTTGGATAAAATAACTAACCCCAAAGTAAGGGAAAAGGCTGTTGAATATTTGGCTAAAATAGAAGAAGGAGAAAGAGATTTCAGATGGTAGAACACCCTAAAACAGCAGAAACCGATAATACTGAAAACCGTGGCTTAAATGCTATATCCTCCCTTAACGAAACCCCAAGGAGCGAGCGCCTGCATATAGGTTTTTTTGGTAAGACCAACAGCGGCAAATCCAGCCTTATCAATGCTTTGGCAGGTCAGGAGATTGCTTTGGTTTCCCCTGTTCACGGAACTACTACCGACCCGGTTTATAAAGCCATGGAGCTTTTGCCTATAGGCCCTGTAGTACTTATAGACAGCGCAGGCCTGGATGATAAAAGCATTTTGGGTAGCCTTAGGGTAGCCAAAACCAAGGAGCTTTTGGCCAAAACCGATATAGCTGTTCTGGTAGTGGCAAGCACTGCCGCAAACTGGCAGGAAGAAGAAAAATACTTAAAGGAATTTTCGGCTTACAGCATACCCGTTATAACAGTGATAAACGATTTTGGAGAAAATAACCTACCACAACCACCCGTAGGCCTTGAACCTATAACACTTAATGCCCTGGAAAAAGAAGGCATAGACAGGCTTAAAACTAAACTTATTGAGTTGAGCCAAGCCGAAATAAAAGAAAAAACCATTGCCGAAAATTTGGTAAAGCCTGATGATTTGGTGCTTTTAGTAATGCCGCAGGATATTCAAACCCCCAAGGGCAGGCTGATACTGCCGCAGATACAAACCATTAGAGCGCTATTGGATAGCCATTGTACAGTAATCATCAGCCAAACCGATGAATTGGCAAAAACACTTAAACTGCTAAAAAACCCACCCAACCTGGTAATCACTGATTCCCAAGCTTTTCAGGAGGTTTATCAAGTAATAGGCGATACCATACCCCTAACCTCCTTCTCGCTTTTAATGGCTTGCCTTAAAGGCGATGTAGAAGAGTTTGTAGAAGGTGCGCAAGCTATAGCCAGCTTAAAACCCCATGACCGTGTATTGATAGCCGAAGCTTGTACCCACCACGCCCTTAAAAATGATATAGCACGTGAAAAAATACCCATGCTTTTGGAAAAAAAGGTAGGTGGCAAGTTAGAATTCACTAATTGGAACGGCCACAATTTCCCCGATGATATTCAAAGTTACAAGCTTATCATCCACTGCGGCGCCTGTATGATAAACAGCAAAAATATGCTGTACCGCCAAGGTTTAGCCAAAACCCATAATGTGCCCATCACTAATTTTGGTGTTTGTCTGGCTTATTTAAGTTGTATATTAGGTTAAACAATAAAAAAGCTGCCTTAATAAGGCAGTTTTTTTATTACTGATTTTAGCTATATAACTAAAGCCATTTGATAATGCTATTAATTTATTTTTGTGCAATAATTTCTTTAGCCATTTGAACCAATTCAGCCTTTGTTAAATTACTGTCTAAATCTGTAATAGAATAAGCTAAACCGCTATCGACCCAACTTAATGTTTCAATATTACTTTCCTCTACTTCAGCGCTGCCAAAACTAATTACCAAAGAACCCTCCTCAACAGCTTTATTATCAGCAGCTGTTAATTGATAATCCACCGGCACAAATTTATAATGCTGTTGATAATAATTAAGTTTAATATTATAAACTGTAATTGTTTCAGCATTTGGATCAACTTCTGTATCAATACCGGCAGTAAAAGGGCTAACATCTAAAATGGCCATATTATCAGCAGCACCATCGGGAGCATAACTTAAACTAACAAATTTTTGGCTGGCAACTTTGTTACCATCATCATCTAAACCATCTGTATTACCTATAGAACCATCTAAAAATACATAACCATTAGTAAACTCATCAACATATTTAGGTGCAAAACCCACATCCGTTTTTAATTGCTCTAGCGCAGGTAATTTATCATATACATGATTGGAGTGAGAGATAAAATTAGTTGCTTGGCTTGCAGCATAAGCCACACCCGAAACCAGTGTTACGCACAGGGCACAAATAACAGCAATTTTTCTGATGCTTGTTTTTTTCAATGTTTTATCCATAGTATTTATCGCCTGCTTTCTTTGAATATCGTCATGTATATTATTAATTAAATTATCCGATGGTTGAATATTTTCTGCTTTTATGGTTAAGGAATCAATGATCAAATTATCAAATTGAGTTGAGTTTTTCATCAAAATACTTTCCCTCCTTTACATTTTCAAACTGCAAGTCTTTGAGATTTTGTTTTAAGTTTTTTCTTGCCGTAAATAACCTTGATTTTACAGTACCCTCAAAACAGTCCATAATTTTTGCTATTTCTTTTACATTTAAACCACTGTAATAATATAGCAGAATTACTGTTTTTTGTTTGATTTCCAGCTGTTGGATTTCAGCATAAACCGCCTCTGCAAATTCATTTTGAATATAACAGTTCAATGTATCATTTATGCTTTCAAAATCAGCTTTTTCAATAATACTTTCGGTTGGAATAGCACAATTATCCTTTTTTATCTGCTTCCAGGCTGTGCGTATAAGAATCTTATAAAACCAAGATTTAAATTGATTGGGGTTTTTAAGCTTGCCAATGTGTAAATAACATTGTACAAAAGTTTCTTGAACAATATCCTCACTGGTATACCTATTATTGGAAATCAAATAAGCTGTTCTCAAAACTTGCGTTTGATACTTTTTAACTAAAGTACAAAAAGCATCCTGATCTCCATCTTTTATTTTTAAAATTAATCTAATATCATCCATCGGAAACCTCCTGATTAGGTGCACCTATTAATAAGAGCAAAAAATTAGGTAAATGGTTCATTTAATTATAACATTTTAAAATTTAAGAAATTTTAAAAATAAAAGAAGCTGCCTTTTTAAGGCAGCTTCTTGGTTAGCAGATTGATTTTTTACCCAAAATATCTTTTAAGTAAGCCTTCAAAGCCTTTGCCGTGGCGGGCTTCGTCTCGTGACTTGAACTTAAAACGCTGTAAAGTCAACCATTTGAGAACAGTAAGTGAGCGTTTCCCTTCAATTTCCCTTGAGAAATGCACCTTTTGAAAGGTTAAGATTTCAAGGTTTGTTAGTTCCCTTGAGATTGTCCTTGAGATAGTTATGTAATCTTAAAACATATTAATAAGTTCCGCTATTAGTAATAGCATCTTCAATCAACTGTTCAATATTGTCCTTGATATCATCATAAACATATTGACTTGACTTGTATGAGGAGTCAAAACACGTTACATATTTTGATAAACGCTCATTATCTTTACCAATATAAATCTGGTAAAATGGATTACTGCCCTTTGTTGTCTGATTTCCAGCACTGTCTTTTAAGTTGTGAATATAAATTCCAACAATTCCTTTTTTTAGTTCGTAAGCTTTTTCTATTTCATAATTAATCCACTTTCGACCAGAGGTAGAGGCTCCAATCAACACAACTAAGCAGGAGCGCTTAGCCATTTGGTCATCTATCCACTTTTTAATGTCCGAATCTTTTTTTGATTTTACTTCTTCCCAGTCGTTATCAGAAAAAGTTGAGCTATTGTCTACCTTTCCCATGTTTCTAACTTGACTGGCTCTCCATGCATCCTTGTCATACTCAAAACTGAAAAATACCTGTCTCTTTGCCATTTCTAATTCCTCCTTAATAGTCTTATAAACTCTACAATATTATTTACAGTATCCTCTATATTGGTTTTGCAATTCAACCTATCAAATGCAGAAATTAATTCTTTGTCCACGTTAGGATAGAATTTTCCTATGTCTTTATGAATTTCTGTCCAAATTTCTTGAGTAATATAGCCAGTACAGCCAACTGGTATAATTAAATTGTTACATTTACATGCAATCTCAAATTCAGAACGCATCCCATTTGCCAATACGACTTGATTGGTCTTATTGTCTAACTTGTTCCCAAACACAAATATTGAAATACCTGCACGTGATATCATATCTTCCCGATAACTTGTCCATAGAATATTTCGAGTGTCTTCGTTTTCAATCCCCTGTGGGAAAGGGCGTAAGAGTAATCTATCCTCGTTAATAGTTTTACGTTTCATGTAGATTTCTTCTAATGCACCAGTTATTACTGAGCTTCCTACACCCAGCCCAAACCCCGAAATCAAATTAAACCCTTGACGGATTAATCTATTGCTTAGCAAGTGAATAAATTGTAGCGCTTCTTTTTCTTCAAAATCTCCATACTCAACAGCACTACCCGAAATAAAAATGTTGTTATAGTTTAATCGTGTATATATCTCACGAAGAATCTCAGTTACTTCAGCATAGTCATCAAGCATAAGAGCTTTTATATTATAACGATTAAGGTCATCTATAAACAATTCATGTTTACGCTTAGCATATTCATAGTCTGCTTTTTCTTGAAAATCATTTTCTTGGATTTTTCGCATGAGAGCATAGTGCTGTCTTCTATTTTCTTCCCCATAATCAATTCGAATTCTACTTAAAATATAATCAATATTGGGGTCAGAAAAACTAAACCCTATAAACAAGAATGTTTTTGAAATTAAATCACCACTTAAAGCTGTAATAAATTGTGCATGCTCATGATAATATTTTTCGTAATCATCCTTTATAATTATTGCATCATCAGGATTATTTTTATCCCCATGCATTTTGTAGACGATTGCATCCCTGTGGGGTTTGGTGATTGAAAGTTGTTTGTTGTTATATTTCACGTCAACTATGCGCTGTGCCTCTTTTAATGCATCCTCAATTAATGAATCGTAGTTTGTTGTCCAATATGTAAAAATCGGAAGTCTAGATAATATCTTGTGATTTTCATCAATTTCTTTTTCTTGTGAGAATTCATCAAAAATCACATCGTTAATTATACTTCTATTCCTATTTTTATTGTAACTGTACTGTGCTAGTGAAACTAAATCATACTCTTTATCTACGTCTAAATCCAATTCATGAGCGATACTTCTTAAAAGATTTTTCCAGTCTACATATCCTGAACTTTTAGAAAATCCTGCCCCGATAAAGACTGCTGCACTGCTATCTCTGATTTCTTTCACATACCTATCTATGAAAGTAGATACTTCTCGTTTCAAACTACCACCTCCCTTACCAGTATGGTATTATTATACCATAGGATTTTTAAATAGAAAGTGTAAATGTAAGAAATAAACAAAACAGTAGGCTTTTTGTCGAACTAAAACAAAAAGCCTACATGTTCTGAAAATCATCATTTTGTGGTATTTAATTTATCCAAAAGGTCATTTCTCATCCCCTGAGTGATATGCTGATAGTACCTCATAGTCGTTTCTTCTTTTGAGTGTCCAAGCCTTTTCTTTGCTACAATAGCAGGAACACCATGTTCAGCCAACCAACTTGCATGAGTATGACGTAAATTGTGATATTTGAACTTTATCTGAAGTTCATTCCTACCAATCCTACCTAAGACCTTTTCACTATCGGTAGACAACATTTCTCCATTTTCCTTCAAATTGATTAAATCAGGATTTTCCTCAATGGTTTTTTCTTTGCTTCTGCCATTATCAATAGCAACCCTGTTGACCTTGTAGGCTACACCCAATTCCTGTTTTTGATTGTCCTGTGTTGCTTTGAGATTTTTCAGGTAATTGTAAATATCATCCTGAAGGTCAATTTCACGAATTGCAGCAACAGTCTTTGTATTTCTCAAACACCACATTTTATCTTCATAGACCATTTGACGATTAACACGAATAGTGTGTTTTTTCCAATCAATATCTGACCACCTTAATCCAAAACATTCTGCACACCTGATACCAAGTGCTCTACCCAATTTGAAAGCAGTAATCAGGTTAGTGGATGAGAAACGTTCTTCCAGAAGGTCAAGTTCTTCCTGAGTATAGATTTTCTCTATAAAATCGTCTGAACTGTCCCTCTTTGGTGTATCTACCTTTTCAATGATATTGACCTTCATAAACTGTTTTTTCTCTGCGTGATACCAAATCACCTTCATAAACTTATGTAGGCTCATGATATATGCGTGGGAGTGGGTGGCACTCATCGCAAAGAGGTATTCAGATAGTTCAGTAGCCTTAATGGTGCTGAATTGTCTATGACCCCATTTTGGTTCTAAGTGATTTCTATAAAGACTGTCATATCTTCTTAGGGTGGACTTCTCTCTATCAAACTTAGCGTATTTCTCAATAAAATCCTTGTAAACATCTTTAAGGGTAACAGGTTTATCTTTAACCAGAACACAATCTGGATTTTGGATAACCTCTAACTGTTTGGCTGCTCTTGCAGCCTTTGCTTCTGCTATGGTGCTGAAACCACCTTTTTCAATGGTTTTCCATTTATCTGTGACAGGGTCTTTAATATTTACCCGATAACTATAAGTAGCACCTTTTTTCCTAATTCCTTCTGCCATAACTATAAATCCTCACTATTTCTGTATATTTGTAAGGGTATTTCAATATTGGTCACATGCTAACTCCAGAACCTGCTATAGTCAATCATGAAGTTCACGGAACATATCAAAACTCGATTACCTACCTCTATACCAGTAACTGTCCCAAAAACAGTCCATTTTAGGGTGTATATGTCTGCTGGGAAAAGGTTTTAGTGAGGAAATCCCATTTATGTGTGAAGGGCAGGTGAAACAGTCCAACCCTTAAAATAACTGCTTCCCTTGAGAATAGAAAGAGAACAGATAGACATGTGCTATCTGTTCTCTAATTTATGTAGGTAAAACAATATGCTTTTGTAATGCCTGTTCTACTTGCTTACTGTCTATGCTTAAATAGTGCTGCGTAACATTTAAGCTGGAATGTTGAAGGATGTGTTGAATCAGCGAAATATCAAAATTATTATTTTTGTAAATTTCCTGTGCGAACATTTTTCTCATGCTATGAGAAGCCACCCCTACCAATCCAAGATAATCACAAACCATTTTTAGATGGCTTTGAACAGCTCTAACAGAAATGTTAAAAAGTCTTTGGTTTGGTTTAATTCCCATACGCAAAGAATAGTTTTGCAGATAGATATATATTTCTGTTGGTACAGTGAAGGTACGAGACTTTTGAGTTTTCTGTTCTACTATATCCAGTCTGTACCTGTTGTTTTCAAGAATTATATCTGATAATCTTAATTTCATTATATCCCCAATGCGTAACCCCAGGTTGGCTTCTAAGACTAATGCAGTGGCTATTCTCATGTTGGGTCTAATTTTTTGCCCCGTACCTGTGATAAATCCCTGTTGAATTGTTGATATGATTAATTCAAACTCCTGTTTGTCTATGGCTCTTGTTTTTTTATTGGCCATATTTTTCATCCCCTTTCTAAAATTACGTTAAAACCTATGAACGTTTTTCGTTCTTTGTAGGTACCTGAAAATCAGGTCTTACCATTCCTCAATTCTTCTTATTCTCTATATTTAACGAAGGAACATCCAAATCTCATAAACCCCTTGAAATATGAACACTATTCGTTCTTTAAGCATCTGTACAGGGTGGACTTGCTAACCCCTGTGATGGCCTCTATCTGACTAACCTTATATTTTCCACTCTGGTACATAGATAAGGCCTGTTCTACTTCCCTGGTCTTTGCAGGTCTGCCAACAATACCTTCATTCCCAGTCTTTTTATAAGATTGTTTCTGTTTCTTCTTCTCAAAAGATACATATAACTGTGTAAAATCAGTCAATGTTTCCAGATAATTATCCCCGCATAAATAAGGCTCTTCACAGGAACATAAAATGATATGCTTTTCTGTGAACTTTTGAAATACACTTATTAAACCAGATAGACTATCTGCCAAATCCAGAACAGACCTTATGGCCAGCCTGTCCTCAGGCTGAAGGACTTCTAAGAGCGTGAACAGTTCTGTTCTATCTAAACTACAATCAAAATACCTGTTTTCATCTGGTATCTGCAAATCATTGATAAGTAAAAATAGGTTTTGGTTGCTCCTAAAGTCCTCTAAACCCATATTTTCCAACACATAAGCCCATACCATAAAAGTTCCTCCAATCGTCCCGAAATCGGGGATTTCGGGAATGTTTTCGTAAGTGGTTTTTATCCCCTAAAATCAATGCACTTAATTTTTATATTCAGTGCCCCCAAATTACAAGGCACTGAATATTTGAAAATGACCTTCCCAAAATAGGATTTTGGGAAGATTATTTTTCGACACTTAACCTGTTTGTGGCACCTGTTTTCCATGAAAATAGTATTTTTTTATACCAAAAACATAGAAAATATAGGCGGTCGGAAAATGCAAGGCATTTTTCCGACACTTAAAATCACCACTTATAGGTGTGCCAAAATCCCCCTTTTGGGAAGGTCTGAAATCACTCCACCTGAAAAATTGCGTTAAGGTCTTAACTGCTTGACCTCAATGCCATAAAACTGCTCCAACTCAACCACAAACTCTTTGAACTCTTTTTCACTTGTTGCAATTTGAGAAGGTGCATATAGAATTAAGTACCTGTAAGACTTTTCCTCAAAAATCTTCAGTGCTTCTTTCTTAAAATCCTTTAAACCACCAAAACTAATAAAACTATCTACCACCTGAATGTTGTTATCGCAACATTTTGTGACCATTTGCCCCATTTGCTGTATCATGACATTTTGAGAAGCCTTATCTTTGCCTGCTTTTACTCCAATGACTGCTGTAGTTATATACTTTGGCATTTTCCTCACCTCCCTTTTAAAATGGAAAATCCTCGAAATCTGCTATGTCCTCCCAAGCCTCATCTTCCAATACTACATTTTTCTTAAATAACTCTAAACCATCTTCATCCTCATCTTCATCCTCTAACTCATTTTCAAACTCTACTACGTTTGCTGCCAATAAGATTTCATTGCCACCCATACAATAAAGGTCTACCTGCGTATTTTGTTCTGACATCATTTCTAAAACCTTGTATGCCTGCTCTGGTACTTTAAAAAGCACACTAATATCTGTTTTCATAACTTTTTCACCCCCTATAAGTTAATTTATTTCAAACTGCAGTCATTTTTGGTTTATGTCTCTAAAATTGTTCGTATCAGTTAAAACTAATTTTATATATGTCCACTTTCATATTTTCTTTAAAGAGGGAATAATTTTTTCATATTTTCAGGGGCTAAGGAACAGAACGTGTTCATTTAGTGGTGGGGGATAGATTAGATTGAAAAAAAGCGAAAAAATATGCTGTGCCGATATCGGCACAGCAATAGTCTTGATATACACATGCCAGAACCTACAAAACTACGTCATTACACCTTTTGGAAACAGGCTCATTTTTCCTTGTCATTGCTATATAAAACTCCAGTCTCCCAAACTCCCAAAGTCTCCCTAAGGTTTCCTCAACTATTACAAGCAGAAGTCCTATTCTGGATTTTGGGTGGGTGAAGATGAAACTTTTTTTACATCTGAGAGATACTACTTTTTAATTTTTTCTCCGGATTTGAAAATAATTTATATGTCACCCACCCAAAATCCAAGGTCACCCATTGACTGTTATTTCAACATAAAAGAGGGGTAGCATTTGGATTTTGGGAGACTGGACGCCAATCCATGTATTTCAACGTTTTCTCAACCTCTATCCAAACACCATGATGACAAGACTTTTTACAGATAGTGATAGCCCCGCCGACCGGCGGGGCTATCAAACACTAACTCCATATATCAGCAGCCACTGCAAGCAGTTCCTTTGAGGGTTTATTTGCATTAAGATTATCAAAGAGGTAGCCTACCTTTGTATTAAAATCCTTCGCTATCAGGGGCATTAGGCTTTGTCTAATACACCATTCTGCGTAAACTGAATACTGGGTGAAAAGAATATCCATATGCGTAGTGCTGATAACATTTTCTAAAAACCAATTCATAGAGCGTTGATAATAGGTCTTTTTTAGTGTATCATAACTTAAATTGCTATCTTTACCTTCCAGAAGCTTGTTCTTATCCTTAGCAAACTGCTGAGGGGTCTTTTCTTTCATATGAGAATACAGGTAGCCCAGTTCAGACAGGCGAACCCGTATAAAATATTCTGTTCCACTCTTTTTCCTATCCACATAAGAGGCCATTTCACTATAAAACTTATTCCTTATCATAGGATAAAATCCATTATCTTTACACCAATTCTGATAAGTTTCAAAAACCTTGGTTGTAGCAATTCTGTCTGTATCAGTTTCACTTATAATCAGACAATCACCTATAAATTGTTCCGTTACTGTCATTTCAGTTTTGTACTGCTCCTTGGCTTCCAACATGGCCTGGCATTCAATGATTTCACCTTCTTCAAGTACAAGTTGCAGACCTTCTAAAAGCCTGTTGAAAATACCAGCCTTTTCTTCACTCAACTTCTTCTGCAGGTCCTTATCTTTGTTTGTAATTTTCTCTGTGAACTTGAAGATTTTTAGTCTGGACCACATGGCCTCATCGTTTTGGATTGAAGGAGAATAATTACTATCAATAAAAATCAGGCCA
>ENA-UOOR01002243-UOOR01002243.1-fermentation-metagenome-genome-assembly--contig:-NODE-2243-length-20069-cov-4.693714_pt1 | contig 20069 bp, 21 predicted proteins | sample MGYA00245780_ERZ724029 | MGnify/ENA primary metagenome ERZ724029 (study PRJEB28704, sample SAMN03018315) | fermentation metagenome | biome: anthropogenic terrestrial biome; feature: soil; material... | reverse complement strand
TTTTTTAGCCTTTTTGATAACAGTTGAGGTGAATAAGAAGTGAAGCAATTTTTTGACCCCAAGAAGGTTGCTGTAGTTGGAGCATCTACTAGCCGTGGTAAAGTAGGTAACAGCGTTCTACTAAATTTAATTACCTGCGGCTACCAGGGAAAAATTATTCCCATTAACCCTAGTGCTTCAGAAGTAGAGGGGCTGACAAGTTATCCTAGCCTCACCGAAGCCGTTCAGAAAGAGGGATCCATCGATTTAGTTATTGTGGCAGTTCCGGCCAAAGCCGTGTTATCAGTGGCTAAGGAGTGTATTGCTGCCGGTACAAACCAGCTGATAGTTATTTCAGCTGGTTTCAAAGAAGTTGGTAAGGAAGGGGCGGCCTTAGAACGAGAGTTAGCAGAAATCTGCCGTACCAATGGAATTGGGCTCCTCGGGCCCAACTGTTTGGGTATGATGGATACCCATACTCCTATCAACGCTTCTTTTGCCCAAGATTTTCCTACCCCTGGCGCCATTGCCTTTATCTCCCAAAGTGGCGCCTTAGGCACAGCCGTTCTTGACTGGGCCATTTCCCAAAAAATTGGGTTAAGTAAATTTATTAGTTTAGGCAATAAAGCCGGTTTAGACGAAACGGATTTTATCGAGGCCGCAGCGGCTGATCCTAATACTAAGGTTATCCTTTGTTATATTGAAAATGTTGTCGATGGTCCGCGGTTTATGGATGTGGCCCGTAAGACTAGCGCTATTAAGCCGGTTATTATATTTAAAGCTGGTACTAGCGAAGCGGGGGCTCGAGCTGCTTCCTCCCATACCGGGGCTTTGGCGGGTAATGATCAGACCTACGAGACCGTCTTTAAACAATCTGGAGTTTTACGGGTGCGCCGCATGGAGGATTTATTCTCTTTAGCATCGGTTTTTTTATCCCAACCGTTGCCGGCTGGGGATCGAGTCACGATTGTGACCAATGCTGGTGGCCCAGGTATTATCGCTGCTGATACCGTTGAAAGATTGGGTTTGCAGATGGCCCGCTTTACGAAAGAAACTATTGAGGTTATGCGTTCCCAGTTGCCAGCTGAGGCCAATCTTTTAAACCCGGTGGATGTTATTGGTGACGCTAAATCGGATCGCTACCGATTTGCTTTGGAACACGTTTTAGCTGACGAAAACGTGGATGGGGTTGTTATCCTTTTGACCCCGCAGGCGGTAACGGAGCCTACGGCCACAGCGGAAGCTATTTTAGAAGTACGCAAAAAAGCTCCCGACAAACCGATAGTAGCCGCATTTATGGGTGGAGCTACCGTAGCAGAAGGCGCTAAAATGCTAACCGCTGGGGGTATTCCTTGTTACAGTTTTGCAGAACCAGCGGTAGAGGCTTTTCAGCATTTAGCTAAGTATTCGGCGTTAAGCAGAAAGCGAAAGGACAGGGAACACTTACCGGATATATCTATTGATCGCAACCAGATTAATAAGATTCTTACTACCGCTTGGGCAGATGGCCGACCCATCCTTTTTGGCAGCGAGGGTGCCAAAATTCTTTCGCTGATGGGGATACACGCAGCTCGAACTGAGCTGGCCCGGACCGCGGAAGAAGCCGTTAAGTTAGCAGGTGAAATTGATTACCCAGTAGCATTAAAGTTGGCAGCGCCTAAGGTCTTACATAAAACGGATTTAGGCGGCGTACGGCTCAACATTCGAACTCCGGAAGATGTGACTACTGTTTTTCACGAAATTCTTGACAACTTACATTACCATCTGCCTGGCACTCAGGCCTATGGGGTTGAGGTTCAAAAAATGGGGCAGGTCGGTCGTGAGTGTATTATTGGTATGACCAGAGACCTCCAGTTTGGACCGTTACTGATGTTTGGCTTAGGTGGTATTTATGTAAACCTACTCAAAGATGTGGCTTTTCGAGTTGTCCATGGCCTTGATCGCACTGAGTTACGCTCAATGCTTGCTGAGACGAAGGCTTATACTTTACTAAAAGGCTTTCGTGGCGAAAAGAGCGGTGATATCGAAGCTGTTATTGATACGTTAGCTCGTGTAGCCATATTAGCCCGAGAATTTCCTCAAATTAACGAAATTGATATTAATCCGCTTTTTGTTTACGAAAATGGTGTTAGTGCTGTGGACGTAAAAATTACTTTACGAGAGGTGGGGACTTAGTGAAAGGTTTGATCGTTTTAGGTCCAGGCGGCAGTGGTAAGACTGCAATTTGTGTAGCATTAGCGCTTCATTTGCGAGAAGCAGGGGTAAATGTTGGCTATTTTAAACCTATTGGTAATGTGGCCGGCACCAAGTTTAAGGAAGATGGTGATGCCCTGCTTATGCAGGAACTTTTAGGTTTAGAGGTAGGTATGGATAAGATTGTTCCTATTCATACTAGCCCCAGTTATTTATCCAAGTATAGTTCGTTAGCTGATCCTGTGCAAAAAATAAAAGATAGTTTTCAAGCGGTTAGCGCTAATCGTGATTATGTTATTGTTGAAGGTACCACTGCGCCTCAAACCATGATGGCTCTGGGGCTAGACGCACCAAACCTTGCTTCAGTTTTAGGGTTGAAAGCTATTGTTGTAAATAGGGGGGAAAATGATTACTATTTGGATGAAGCTTTACTTTACCTCCGCTATTTAGAATCGGTAGGTGTTAAACCGGCTGGAGTGTTATTTAACAATGTTCCCAAGCAAAACATAGATAAATGCAAAGGGGTTTATACTCCATTATTGGAACAGGCGGGCTTTCCGGTCTTAGGGGTTATTCCTAAACAACGGGAATTAGTTGCTCCTTCAGCCCGGGAAGTTTGTTCTGTTCTAGAAGGTGAACTGTTAGAAGGAAAGCAGTATTTAGACCGGCTAGTAGAAGAAGTAATGATTGCAGCTATGGGTCCCGAAAGCGCCCTAAATTATTTTCATCGTTCGATAAACAAAGCGGTTATAGCAGGTGGTGACCGACCGTTAGTGTCGCTAGCGGCCTTAGAAACTAGCACCTCGCTCCTAATTTTAACCGGTGGAATCTATCCTGATATGCGGGTATTGACTCGGGCAGCAGAAAAGAAAGTTCCGGTTCTATTAGTTCCATACGATACCTATACTACTTCCGAAAAGCTGCATGCCGTTACTAAAAAAATAATAGCGTCAGATGCTACTGTTATTGCCCAAGCTCGGCGTAATTTTTCCGAACATTGTGACCTTACTAAGGTTGCTGGTTTACTGGGAGTACCTTTTCCGGCGTAACGATGTAATCAACAGGTATGTCATGGGGTTCGCTAGGGATTTTTTCGAGTAGTTGGAAGCTAAAGGCCACCGCAACTAAGAGTGGTTTTATGGTAAACGATTGAAGAAAGCGATCGTAAAACCCTTTTCCATAACCCAAACGGTTCCCTTGTTTATCAAAAGCTAACCCAGGCAGGATTACGGCGGTAATTTGCGTTAAAGGCAAAGGCCGTTGTGATTCTGCCTTTGGTTCTCTAATGCCGAAGGTTCCGGTCTCTAAAGATTCGGCATCCAACAGTTGGCAAGGAACTAGGTCTTGGTTCTTTATTACCGGGATACCAATGATTTTACCCTGATTTAACCACTGAAATAGTATTTGATCGATGTTAACTTCATTGGGCAAGGCTAAATAGCCGAGAGTTGCTCCCGTTCGGTTTGTCAACGCAGAAAAAGTTTGTAGATTGGTGCAAATCCGGCTACTTAATGCAGCGTTGGTCTCGCTGTTTAGCTGGGACCGCAGAGTACGCATTTTTTGTCGTAAAGCGATTTTAGTAAACATATCAAAAGTATACGCTTATCTAGTTGATAATGCCTGCTGGTAAAGAGGAAAAACTTGAGGATTGCCGAAGAATAGAAAGATGTTAGGGGGCTAAAACTGTGACTATAGCAAGCTATATTTCTGTCGCTAGAGTATTGATGATACCAGTTTTTTTATATTTCTTTACTAGCCCTGGTGGCCGGGTATGGAGTGTCGCGATACTGCTGATAGCTGGGGCCAGTGACATGTTAGACGGTTACCTCGCTAGAAGTAGAAATGAAGTTTCGACCCTCGGTAAAATTTTGGACCCTGTTGCCGATAAACTAATGGTTGTTTCAGCGGTTGCAGCTTTGATGGTTACTGGAGAATTACCTTATTGGCTCGGGTTTGCTCTTTTTGCTAAGGAACTGGCCTTAGTGATCGGCGGTGCTCGGTACTATTTAATTCATCGGGAATTGCTCAGCGCTTCCTACATTGGAAAAACGGCGACTGTAATTTTATATCTTGGAATTATCGCCTCTATTTTACGCTATCAATTTGGAGTTACTATAATTACTTTGGGCTTCCTGATTTCAGTAACGGCAGGCTTAGACTACTTTTTCAAATCCCGTCGTGCATAATTCTCTGCTTAATTTCAGGAAACTAGAGTGATTCCTATGTTTGGAGGATAGAATGTCGTATTTAATCCTACTCTTAGTTTCCATAGGGCCAGGTTTAGCTTGGCTATGGTATTTTTATCGCCAGGATAAATATGCCCCTGAACCTCGTAGTTTAATAACGTTAACCTTTGTAGCGGGAATGGTTGCAGTTTTCCCGGCTGCTTTAATGGAATTTCCTTTTCGTTCCTTTATTGTTAATCCAGGCTCTTTATTGGGATTGGCTTTTTCCAGTATTGTTTTCATCGGTATCCCTGAGGAAGTAGCTAAGTACCTGGCGGTACGCTGGTCAATTTATAGGCACCCAGAGTTTGATGAACCGGTGGATGGGATTATCTATTCGGTAAGTGTTGGTCTGGGTTTTGCCGCGTTAGAGAATTTATTTTACGCTATTAGTTTTGGTATTGCTATTGCGCCGTTGAGAGCTTTGGTAGCATGCTTGGCTCATGTTTCGTTTTCTGGTATTCTCGGTTATTATTTAGGATTAGCCAAGTTTAATCCGTTACAAGAACGCTTTTTAATTGGGCAAGGGTTAATAATCGCTATATTACTTCATGCCGCCTACGACTTCTTTATTTTAGCGCCTAACTTATCTGCCTACTTATCCTTACTCGTATTGGGGTTAGCGTATCGTTTTCTTCGACAAAAAATAGAGGAGACTCGGTTGATCAAGAGTTAAGCTATTGTCGAGGGCCAATGGATTGTGGTAAAATCCTGTTCGGGAGGAGATTTTCGTGGCTGGACATTCAAAGTGGTCAAATATTAAACATAAAAAGGAGAAAGCCGATGCTGCTAAAGGCAAAATTTTTACTAAGATAGCTCGGGAAATTATTGTGGCGGCTCGAGCCGGTGGGGGCGATCCAGAGACTAATTTTCAGTTACGGATTGCCATCGATAAAGCACGCTCAGTAAATATGCCTAATGATAATATTGAACGGGCTATTAAGCGGGGAACCGGTGAGTTAGGAGCCGAAACTGTAGAAGAGTTGGTTTATGAAGGTTACGGTCCTAGCGGAGTAGCAATATATCTAGATATAATGACAGATAATCGTAACCGGACCGCTGGTGATGTACGGCATATTTTCTCAAAATATGGCGGTAATTTAGGTGAAACCGGCTGTGTGAGCTGGATGTTTGCCAAGAAAGCCTTGTTTGTTTTAGAGAAAGTAAACGGAGAACTCCCAGGGGGCTTAGATGAAGATACTTTGCTGTTGACGGTCTTGGAAGCCGGGGCAGAAGATATGCTTAATACACCTGAAGCTGTAGAAATAATTGCTGATCCTAGTCAGTTTAGGCAAGTAGATGAAAAATTACAGGCGGCCGGTCTGGAGATTGCCGCTGCTGAGATAACTATGATTCCTGATAATACTATAGAAATTGATGAAGATACCACTTTAACGTTAGCTAAGTTAATTGATGCTTTAGAAGAATATGATGATGTTCAAAATGTCTATTATAATGCTGAAATTCCCGACGAAATCTTCGAAAAAATAAGTTAATACTGTATGATGTCGGAAATTTGGGGGAGGCTACCTTTAGGGGGTGGCCAACCCGATGGATCCTAAGCAAAAGAAGATTATTCTTATTGGTACTGGGGTGTTGTTGCTTCTAATAAGTTTTGGTACAGCCTTTTTCCCTCTGGTTAGAAACAAGCTAGATACCCCTAAAAATAGCGAACAACAAAAGGTAGAACCATCTAATTTATCGAGGTTACCAAGAATTGAGGTTACTGCGACGGATGCGGTAGTTATCCGTAAGGTCTTCTATGTTAAGTCTAAGGTAGAAGTAGAAGAGAAAAATAATTTACCTCCAGAACTAGTTGGTTTAAGCCGTGAAGCTTTAGCGGCCCGGCTAAGTAATGGGATAATTGAGCGTTTTTCCCCTCAGGAAATTATAGTGAGGGAAGTGCGAGATCAGTTAGCTCCGCTTCATGCGGCTAAAAAGTTTATTGGTATTGAAGAAGGACGGGTGGCTGTCTTTCGGGGCATACCCGGGTTGGCTTTTGAATGTATCAATAAAACAGATATTCCTGTCACTATGTTACCTCCCCAAGAAGTCAGCGATTTACATAAAGGAATTCCCATTTTAAATGACAAAAATTTAATGGAAATACTAATGGGTTTAAGTAGTTTGGCTTTTGCCGATTAGCCCCTAATCAGTTACCAAAGGAGATGCTAAACCGCCTGTCGAAGTAGTCACCAGCTACAGAAAGGCGGTTTTTTATGCTGGTTTTAGGCATTGATCCCGGGACGGCTATTATGGGTTATTCTGTTTTACAGGCGGGCCGGAGTACCCAAGTAATTACTTATGGAGTTTTACGCACCCCTGCCAATTTAGCCCCTCACCTGAGATTAGAACAACTTTTTAGCGGTGTAGAGAAATTGATTACAACCCACCAACCAGACTGCTTGGCTATTGAATCGCTTTTTTTTAATAATAATGCTAAGACAGCGCTTTCAGTAGGGGAGGCCCGGGGCGTAGTTTTGTTAGCAGCTGCCCGGCATGGTCTTGACGTTTTTGAATATACCCCGTTGCAGGTGAAATTAGCTGTTACTGGACAAGGACGGGCGGTTAAGGATCAAGTAGGTTATATGGTTAAGGCGTTATTACGTTTAAAGGAAATTCCCAAGCCCGATGATGCTTGCGATGCGTTAGCGATCGCTTTATGTCATCTTTTTTCAACCCAGGGGTTAGCAGGTGTTGTTCGGGGAGGAAAAGCCTAATGATTGCAGCGGTAATAGGGGAAGTATTACTTAAAACTACTAATGAAGTAGTGGTTCAGGCCGGTGGAGTAGGCTACCGTATATTAGTTCCGGAACGTATCGCTACGACCTTGGGGCCCAGCGGTTCCAAGGCCCAACTGTACACCTATTTAGCTGTGCGTGATGATGCTTTACAACTTTATGGTTTTACTAGTTGGCAGGAGCGTGATCTATTCTCCATATTAATTACGGTTTCTGGAATCGGGCCTAAAACGGCTTTGGGTATTCTTAACCAACTGAGCCAATCTGAACTGGTTCAGGCTGTTTTGACAGAGAATATTAGTTTGCTAACTTCTGTTAATGGGATTGGACAAAAGACCGCCCAAAGGTTAATTATGGAATTGAAAGATAAACTGTCTCATTTGGAACCAGACCTTAGTGAGCCGGTTCAGAATCAGGGAGGTAACGAGCTTCAGGAGGTTGTTGAGGCGTTAGTTGCCCTAGGGTATTCGCAGATTACTGCTGCTCGAGCAGGGCAGAGGGCTATGCAGGAGTTGGGGGAAGAGGCTAATCTGCAAGAATTGCTGAAAGCCGCCCTCAAATACTGCCGTAATATGGAGGTATAGTTTTGACAGAGAGGTTTGTTTCTCCTCAGGAAAGGTTAGAAGATATTGATTTGGATCGTGATGTTCGTCCCAAGCGATTAGCCGACTATATTGGACAGAATAAAGTTAAGGAGAGCCTAGCCGTTTATATTCAGGCTACTTTAGCTAGGCAGGAAGCTCTTGATCATGTTTTGCTCTATGGTCCGCCGGGGTTGGGTAAAACCACGTTGGCGGGGATCATTGCCAACGAGCTAGACGTTAGTTTCCATGTAACTTCTGGGCCGGCTATTGAACGCCCTGGTGATTTGGCGGCTATTCTTACCAACTTACAGCCCCATGATGTACTTTTTATCGATGAAATTCACCGGCTTAACCGGGTAATAGAGGAAATCCTTTATCCCGCAATGGAAGATTTTGCTTTAGATATAATTATTGGAAAAGGGCCTAGCGCCCGGTCGGTTCGGTTGGATCTGCATCCTTTTACCCTGGTCGGAGCGACTACCCGAGTAGGGAACCTCTCTTCACCTTTGCGTGACCGATTTGGGATTATCAGTCGGTTGGATTTCTACTCTGAAGAAGATCTATGTTTGATTATCCAGCGTTCAGCAGGGATCTTAAAAATACCGATGGAATATGCCGGAGCCTTAGAGATAGCCGCTCGTTCTCGGGGGATTCCTCGGATTGCTAATCGGCTTTTACGACGGGTACGTGATTATGCACAAGTGAAAGCTAAAGGTGTCATTAATCAAGCGGTCGCCGATGAAGCTTTGAATATGATGGAAGTAGATCGCCTTGGGCTTGATGAGAATGATCGGAGGCTGTTAACAACAATTATTCAGAAGTATGGTGGTGGCCCGGTAGGTGTTGATACCTTAGCCGCTTCGATTCAAGAGGAGTCTATTACTATCGAAGATGTCTATGAACCTTACTTAATGCAATTAGGCTATATCCAGCGGACACCACGTGGTCGGGTTGTAACTCGAAAAGCTTATCAGTATCTGGGATTACCTGAACCCCATGAAGACGGACAGAACAGTTTATTTTAATGGGAGCTACAAAAATGACGAAAATATTGCTACATACCTGTTGTGGGCCATGTACAATCTACCCGCTCCAAGCCTTGCGGGAAGAAGGTTTTACGGTCCACGGCTTTTTTTTCAATCCGAATATCCATCCCTACCGCGAGTATTTACGGCGGAAAGATACGCTATTACAGTACGCAGAAGCCCAGGATTTTCCCCTGGATGTGAGTAGCGATTACCCGTTTCAAGAGTTTTTGCGGACTGTAGCAGGACAAGAGGATCAACGGTGTGCTGCTTGTTATACTATGCGGCTACAAAAAACAGCTCAGCACGCTAAAAGACAGGGCTATAGCGCTTTTACTAGCACTTTACTGGTGAGCCCTTTTCAAAAACATGAATTAATTAAAACAATCGGTGAGGAGGTCGCTGGCCTGGAGCAGATTCCTTTCTTGTACCGTGACTTTCGTCCAGGGTATAAATCAGCGGTCGGTCGGGCCAAGCAATTACAATTGTATCGACAGCCTTATTGTGGCTGTATCTATAGCGAATATGACCGGTATCAGGATAGCCGCTAATAGGAGGATAGGGTGTCATTATATACAGTTTCTGGCATAATTATTAGGCGGTATCCTCTGGGAGAAGCCGATACCATTGTGCATATACTATCTAAAGAGAGAGGCAAAGTTGAAGCGGTGGCCAAAGGGGCCAGACGGATCCGGAGTAGGCTCTTAGCGGTAACACAGCCGTTTATATTAGGGGAGTACCTACTGTTTGCAGGCAGGTCTCTGGAACGGATTAATCAAGGGGAGATTGAGTGCGCTTACCGTCGCTTACGGGAAGATCTTAACCTTTTTGCTCTCTGTACTTTTTGTTGTGAATTGGTGGACAAAGTGGTTCAGGTTGGGGAGCCGGCACCTAAAGTCTTTTATTTAACCAAAGGACTTTTAGACTATCTACATTCTGATCAGCCGGAACGCCTGCATTTGGAGAATGCTTTGACCTACTATCTAATTAAACTTTTAGATGCATTAGGATATCAGGTCGATTTTAGCAGCTGTTTATTGTGTGGGGCTAAGACAGGATTGACCGCCTTTAGTATAGTCGAAGGGGGGCCTCTGTGTAGTAGTTGTAGCAGCAATGATTTGAACAGTCTGCGATTTCAACCAGCAGTATTTTGTTCTTTGGATAAATTATCTAGTTTAGGCTGGGCCAAACTGGGAATCATTAAATTGGGACCGTATCAAAGCGAGATCGAAAAATTACTAGAAACTTTTTACCACTACCATTTGGAAGTGGAGACAAGGTCAGCAGCATTCTGGAAATCAATAAGGAGTTGAGTATTATGGCGCGGGAGTTTACAGAATTAGAAAAAATAGATATATTGCGGGAACGCTCTGGGTTAAGTTATGCTGAGGCTAAATTAGTTTTAGATGAGGCGGGTGGCGATTTAGTTACGGCACTGATTAATCTAGAAAAACAAGGGGCTTCTCACCGGGAGAGTTTTCAAGCTAAAGGCTTTGAATTAGTAGAGAAAGTTAAAGATCTTATTCGTCAGGGAAATGTCACTAAGATCCGGGTAAAAACTAAAGAGGATGTAATTATTGATTTACCGATTACTGCCGGGGTAGTTGGGGTAGTATTAGCCCCTTACCTAGCTTTATTAGGGGCTGTAGCAGCTTTGGCTACTAACTGTACCATTGAGATCGAGCGGAAGCCAACTGGTCGGGTCGACATTATCGATGCCGATCAAGCTGAGTAGATTTTGGTATAATCGTAAATTGCGCCCTTAAGGGCGTTTTCTTTTTTCTTGTTTTTATGAAGGGATAAATTATCCAAATAAAGAATTTACCTCTGTTGGGTTTATAGCCAGTACTTACTATTAACCGGGGGGTTTAGCAAATATGACGGGGAATAAGATGGTCTATTTCTTCGGGCAGGGAGAAGCGGACGGAGACGCCCAAATGCGCAATTTGCTAGGTGGGAAAGGTGCTAACCTAGCAGAAATGACTAATTTGGGGATACCGGTTCCGCCGGGATTTACTATTACTACAGAAGTATGTATTTCTTACCAGAACAATAATCAATGGCCCAATGGGCTAGAAGATGAGATTCGCCAGAACATGGCCAAATTAGAAGCGGCTATGAACCAACAGTTCGGTTCAACAACTAATCCGCTATTAGTTTCGGTACGTTCAGGTGCTAGGGTTTCAATGCCAGGGATGATGGATACTGTCCTTAATTTAGGTTTGAATGAAGCAACAGTTCAAGGCCTAATTGCAAAATCGCAGAATGAGCGTTTTGCGTACGATAGTTACCGTCGATTCATCCAAATGTATTCTGATGTGGTTTTAGAGATTAGTCATGACAAATTTGAAAATTTGCTATCGGCTAAGAAGGAAGCGCGGGGAGTAACTCAGGATACAGAACTAAGCGCAGTTGATCTCCAAGAGCTGGTAGCTGAGTATAAAACTTTGGTTAGAACTGAACTCGGCCATGATTTCCCAGAGGATCCTTGGGAACAACTACGGGGAGCTATTAATGCTGTCTTTGGCTCTTGGAATAATCCTCGAGCTGTCAAATACCGTGCTCTGAATCATATCCCAGGTGACTGGGGTACGGCGGTTAACGTTCAGGCTATGGTCTTTGGTAACTTAGGTGAAACTTCAGGTACCGGCGTGGCGTTCACTCGCGATCCGGCTACCGGTGAAAAACGGTTTTTTGGTGAGTATTTAATGAATGCTCAAGGTGAAGACGTGGTAGCTGGGATTCGGACGCCGCAGCCCATTAAAACTTTAAATGAAACAATGCCTAAGGTTTATCAGCAACTAGAGCAGATCTACCAGACCTTAGAGAATCATTACCGGGATATGCAGGATTTAGAGTTTACCATTCAGGAAGGTAAATTATATTTATTGCAGACTCGTAATGGTAAACGGACCGCTCAAGCTGCAGTTCGGATTGCGGTGGAAATGGTTCAGGAGGATCTTATTACCGAGGAAGAAGCGATTCTTCGAGTTTCCCCGGACCAATTGGATCAGCTTTTGCACCCAATGATTGATCCCAAGGCCAAGGTTAAATCGGTAGCCAAAGGTTTGCCGGCTTCACCAGGAGCAGCGGTGGGTAAGGTCGTTTTTAGCGCGGAAGATGCTGAGCACTGGGTGGCTAACGGTGAAAAAGTTATTTTGGTACGTACGGAGACTTCTCCAGAAGATATTGGTGGAATGCATGCAGCCGAGGGAATTCTAACTTCTCGGGGTGGAATGACTTCTCATGCAGCGGTAGTTGCTCGTGGCATGGGTAAATGTTGTGTAGCTGGTTGTTCAGCGGTAAAAGTCGATTTGGCCGAGAAATGCTTTTATGTCGGCGACCAAGTAGTTCGAGAAGGTACCTGGTTGACTTTGAACGGTAGTTCCGGTGAAGTTATTATCGGGCAAGTACCGTTGATTCAACCTGAATTAAGCGGTGACTTTGGCTTACTAATGGAGTGGGCCGATAAATACCGTCGTTTAGGGGTCTGGGCTAACGCGGATACTCCAGTTGACGCAGCTACAGCTCTAAAATTTGGTGCAGAAGGAATTGGTTTGGTCCGGACTGAACATATGTTCTTTGCTGAAGACCGGATTCGGGCTGTCCGGGAGATGATCTTGGCTGAAGATAGTGAAGCCAGGGCCAAGGCTTTACAGAAAATTGAACCGATGCAGAAAGGTGACTTTAAAGATATTTTCCGGGTTATGCAGGGTCTTCCTGTTACAGTCAGGCTTTTGGATCCACCGCTTCACGAATTTTTACCTAATGAGCCGGCAATTGTTGCTGAACTAGCTAAGATATTAGGAAAATCGGAAGCAGAGATTAAGCGGAAAGTTGAATCTTTACGAGAACTGAACCCTATGTTAGGGCATCGGGGTTGCCGAGTTGGTATTACCTATCCAGAAATTACCGAGATGCAAGCTCGGGCAATTCTTGGAGCAGCAGCAGAGCTGCAGAAAGAAGAAAATCTTAAGGTTCAACCGGAAATTATGATCCCTTTGACCGGCACCAGCGCCGAATTTATAGTAGTCCGTGAGGTTATTGACCAAGTGGCCAAAGAAGTGGAAGCCAAGTTTGGTCTAGCTCTTTCTTATACTGTTGGTACGATGATTGAAGTTCCTCGGGCAGCTTTAATTGCTGATGAGATTGCAGAAAGGGCTGATTTCTTTTCCTTTGGTACCAATGACTTAACGCAAATGACCCTCGGTTATTCCCGTGATGATATCGGTTCTTTTTTACCCTATTATCTTGAAAAGGGTATTTGGGATGATGATCCCTTCCGGTCTATTGACCAAGTTGGTGTGGGTGAGTTAGTTAAGATCGGTGTTGAGCGGGGGCACAAGGCGAAACCCCATTTGAAAATGGGAGTTTGCGGCGAACATGCTGGTGATCCAGCTAGCATTATCTTCTTTAATAAGGTTGGGTTAAACTACGTCTCTTGTTCACCTTACAGGGTTCCGGTAGCTCGGTTAGCAGCAGCACACGCTGCAATCAAGTCTAAGCACTAAAGGAATTCTGGAAGTAAATAGGTAATGATGAAGAGAAGGGGCCCAGAAGGGCCCCTCCTTTAACACAAAGGGGGATTTGACTTGTTTTGGCAGACATTTCTTAGTACTTTTGGTTTAGTCTTTTTAGCCGAATTAGGGGATAAGACCCAGTTAGCGACTATGCTTCTAGTCGCCCAGGAAAAATCACCGGCAGCGGTTTTTGCAGGTTCAGCTAGTGCTTTGGTTTTATCCTCCTTTATTGGTGTTGTCGCAGGACTAGCTATTACTAAAGTCGTTCCTACCAGTTTCATCCAGACCGGTGCAGCCATTGCTTTTATCACCATTGGAGTATTGATGCTGGTTGGAAAAATTTAATTAATAGGTGGTTTCAATGGAGGAAAGATATTGGTTGAGTAGCTGCCAGGAGGAATGGGAAGTAGAGTTTTTATCCCCGTATGCAGCTAAAAGTGCTCAGAGTCAGGGCCGCGAGTATCCGGAACCCGAATGTCAATTTCGTACTAAGTTTCAAAGGGATCGGGATCGGATTATTCATTCCAAAGCTTTCCGCCGCATGAAGCATAAGACCCAGGTTTTTATTGCTCCCGAAGGGGACCACTATCGGACTAGGTTGACCCATACTTTAGAAGTAGCTCAAATATCACGGACTATTGCTCGTGCTTTACGCTTGAACGAAGATTTGACTGAGGCTATCGCTTTAGGACATGATTTAGGTCATACCCCCTTTGGTCATGCGGGAGAAGAGGCTTTAAATGAAGTTACACCGTTTCCGTTTGCCCATAATCAGCAAAGCTTAAGGGTTGTTGAGGTCTTAGAGCAAAAAAAAGCTGATTACCCCGGACTCAATCTAACTTTTGAAGTTAGAAACGGTATTTTGACACATACAGGGGGAGAACAACCGGCGACGTTAGAAGGGCAAGTTGTGCGCTTCGCTGACCGGATCGCCTACATTAATCACGATATTGATGATGCTATTCGGGCTGGTGTTATTAAGGAGATGGATTTGCCTGCTGATGCGGTAACTATCCTAGGTAATACTTCAAGTCAACGGATTGATGCTCTGGTTAAGGATATTATTCTCCAGAGTTATGGGCAAAACAAGGTTGTTCAGAGTGCTGCTGTTAGTGAAGCCATGCTAGAATTGCGCAAATTCCTTTTTGCGACAGTTTATGTTGGTTCCCAGCCCAAAATGGAAGAAAGCAAAGCCAAGAACGTAGTTCGTATGTTATTTGACTATTATTCAAACCGGCCGGAGGTGCTGTGTCAAGAGTATGGCTGTAACAAGGTGATTACCACAGTAGAGGCGCCACGGTTAGTTGCCGATTATATTGCTGGGATGACCGATCGGTTCGCAACTACTAAATTTATGGAGCACTTTATCCCTCAAAAGTGGCACCAGTATTAAGAAAGGAGTTTAACCTACCTTGTCGAAATCTCTGTATACTGGTTTGCAGGGGGTAGTAAGGTGCGTTTTTCTGATGAGTTTATCCAGAGAGTGCGGGATGGCTCAGATTTAGTTGGAATAGTAGGGGAATACGTTCAGTTAAAAAGAAGAGGTCGAAATTTTATTGGGCTCTGCCCGTTTCATAACGAAAAGACCCCTTCTTTTAATGTTAGCCCTGATACCCAGCTTTACCATTGTTTTGGTTGTGGAGCCGGTGGCAATGTTTTTAATTTTGTTATGGAGATAGAGCGTCTATCTTTTGGTGAAACCGTAAGAAAGTTAGCTGAAAAAGCGGGTTTGCCTATAGAAGAGACTGAGTTATCACCAGTTGAACGGCAGCAACAGGAAAGGTTACAACGTCTGTTGGCTGCTTGTGATTTAGCGACCAAATATTATCACTACCTTTTAGGGAAAGGGTCTGAGGCTGAGCTAGCTAGGGTTTACCTTCAAAAACGGCAAGTTGCTCCCCAGGCGATTAAGGCTTTTGCGTTAGGCTATGCCAAGCCGGACTGGGATGATTTAGTTCAATTATTGGTAAGCCGCGGTTTTACAGAGGATGAATTATCCCGAACCGGTTTAGTTCTTCCTCGACGTAATAAAGGGGGGTATTATGATCGTTTCCGAAACCGTCTAATCTTTCCAATTAAAGATGGGCAGGGGCGAACAGTAGCTTTTGGAGCACGCTTATTAGCAGGTGATGGACCCAAATATCTTAATTCAGCAGAGACTGACTTATTTAAAAAAGGTTCTCAGCTCTACGGCTTGGATTTAGCGAAAGCGGCTTTACGGCAAGGAGAACCGGCAATCATTACGGAAGGATACATGGATGTTATTACTTTGCATAGTGCCGGATTTACTTCTGCGGTGGCTTCTTTAGGGACCGCCTTAACAGAAGGACAAGTCCGGTTATTGAGTAGGTTTACTTCACGAGTACTAATCGCTTATGATGGTGATTCAGCTGGAACTGCTGCAACCTGGCGGGGGTTAGAGTTAATTAGTCGGTATGGGTTAGATGTTAAAGTTATTGATTTACCTCCCCAAGAAGACCCTGATTCGCTAGTTCGTACTCAGGGGGTAGAGGCCTTTCAGGAAGCAATAGCCAATGCGGTTCCGCTGATTGATTATAAATTGGATCGAACTTTGGTCCGGTTTGATTTAAGAGAGACTAATGGCCGGGTTAAGGCGGCTCGAGCGGTATTGCCGATTTTAGCAGAAATTAGCGGGGCGGTTGCTCAGGAGGCCTATTTGGAGCAGGTAGCTCGAAAAATAGGGATTAGTATTGGTTCATTAAAGAAAGAGCTGCTGCAGTATCAAAGACGGTTACGCAGCCGCAATAGTTCTAACCGGAATATTTTACCGGAAAGCCGTAATAATATAATTAACCTTGATAATAAGGGATCTAGTGGGCTCCGGCCTGTATCTGATGGCGGGTCTTTGGCGGAAATAACGATTTTAAAGCTGCTGTTTAGCAGGCCGGAATTGATTAGCGATTTTTTGGCTGCAGATGGGTTGCGATATATTACTAATTCGGCTATTCGGCAGATTTTACTTGCTCTTATCGAAACTGCCAGTAGTGACCAACCCCTTGATCCAGCGGTGCTGATTGATAGGTTAGAAGAACCGGAGGTTAAAAATATTTTTGCAGAGTTAAATTTTTCCGAGGATTTGCTAGGGTGCGTAGAGAATCCGCATGACTGTATGGTTAAACTGAGGACACACTATTTCCAGGAGGAACTAAGGGACTTGATTCAGAATTTGGTTAACATACGCAGTAGTGGACAAGTATCAGATGTGAACAATCTGCTGCTGAAATATATACATTTATATAAAGATGTGCAGGTTAGCTCAGGAGAAAGGGGGGAGCAGTAAATGGCAAAAACAAGGTTCGAACTGGATATTCCAGAGATTCACGAGCTTTTGGCTGAAGGTAAGCAAAAAGGCAGTCTTAGCTATAAGGATATTATGGATAAACTGCAAAATGTTGATCTTTCTCCTGAGCAGATTGACGATATCTACGGTCGGATTGCGGAAATGGGTATTGATATAATCTCCGATGTGGATGAAGTCGAGATTGATGACGAGAATGAGGCCGAAGAGAGCGATGCAAAAGAAGGATGGGATTTAAGCGTTCCAGAAGGGGTTAGCTTAGATGATCCGGTACGTATGTACCTTAAAGAGATTGGACGGGTACCGCTACTTACGGCTGAAGAAGAAGTGGAATTAGCCAAAAAGATTGAAGCTGGCGATGAAGAAGCTAAACGGCGCCTAGCCGAAGCAAATCTACGGCTAGTTGTTAGTATCGCTAAACGCTATGTTGGGCGTGGAATGTCATTTCTTGATCTGATTCAGGAGGGAAACTTAGGTTTAATTAAGGCTGTCGAAAAATTTGACTATACCAAGGGATATAAATTTAGTACCTACGCTACTTGGTGGATTCGGCAGGCTATTACTAGGGCTATAGCTGACCAGGCCCGGACGATAAGAATTCCGGTACATATGGTCGAGACAATAAATAAACTGATTAGGGTTAACCGCAAGCTGCTTCAAGAGTTAGGTCGGGATCCAACCCCGGAAGAGATTGCTAATGAAATGGGGTTAACAGAGGTTCGAGTACGGGAAATCCTTAAGATTAGCCAGGAACCTGTTTCTTTGGAAACTCCTATTGGTGAAGAAGAAGATAGTCACTTAGGAGATTTTATTGAGGATGAGGATTCACCAGCTCCAGCAGAAGCGGCTGCGTATTCTTTGCTAAAGGAACAGCTAGAAGAGGTACTGGAAACCTTAACCCCTCGGGAAGAGAAGGTCTTACGTTTGCGGTTCGGCTTAGATGACGGTCGGGCCCGCACCCTAGAAGAGGTTGGGAAAGTTTTTGGTGTTACCCGGGAACGAATTCGGCAGATTGAAGCCAAGGCTTTGCGTAAACTGCGGCACCCTAGCCGGAGCCGAAAATTAAAGGACTTTCTCGATTAACCCTAGTCGATGTTGACCTTTAAGAAAAGATAGCGTATAATGGTCTTTGCATTGAATATGTGGGCCTATAGCTCAGCGGTCAGAGCCACCGGCTCATAACCGGTCGGTCCCTGGTTCGAATCCAGGTGGGCCCACCATTATAAAGATAACCGTCAGTAATGGCGGTTTTTTTATTTAAAGGGAAGATTACCGATTTCGTAGAAAATACAAGTTATTGAATCGTTTGTTAATAGGGTGGATGTTGGTGCCTCTGTCGGAACGTCTAAATACGATAATTTCTTTAGTTCCACTAGAGTTGGGGGTTGTTGATGTTGGCACTGATCATGCTGCAGTTCCCATCGAGCTGGCCCACCTTAATCAGCACCGGACAATTATTGGTGTTGAATACAATGATCGGCCTTACTACCAAGCGGTTCAAAAGATTGCTAAGGCCCAATTAACCGATGTGGTTGAGATTCGTAAAGGCTATGGTATTGATTGCTTAGCTCCTGGAGAAGTTGAGGTAGCTATTATTGCTGGACTAGGAAGCTCTACTATTGAGGAGATTCTTCGGCGTGGTAAACAGGTAACTAAAAAATTGGTAAAATTGATCCTGGGGCCAATGGATTATCCGCATCAGCTTCGTAGATATTTACTTTTAAACGGTTTTTCGATAACCCAAGAGTTGTTGGTTCATGAATTTCGGTGGTACGAGATAATTACGGCAGTTCCAGGTGCTCAGTCAGGGGCTATTTTGCAACCTGGAGCTACTGATGCTGATTTAAAAGAGCAACTGGAAAACTTATTTAATAAAGCTTTTGGAGTTAGTAAAGAGGCCTCTTTATTGACGCTACTGGAGTTAACTCCGCTGTTAAGCTGTGAAGATATTGAGCAAGCAGCGGGTTTTCTGCAAGAAAAAAAAGACGGGATTAATCGAATTCTTAATAAGATGCCGGAAAACGTTAAAACCGTTCAACGGCGACAGGCGCTAGAGGAAAAGCTACAGATTATTTGGGAGTTGGAAGAGAAGTTATGCGGGTCAAAGATATTGTAAAGCTTATAGATAAATGGGCACCTTTTGCGACGGCAGCTCAATGGGATAATGTTGGTTTGCAGTTAGGGAATGCTGACGCTGCGGTATCCAAAGTTGTAGTGGCTTTAGATTTAACCGAGGAGGTAGTGGCAACCGCTGCTGATCAGGGTGCGGAGTTAATCGTTACCCACCATCCCCTTTTCTTTAAACCGTTGAACAATCTGACAACAGATACTCAAGCAGGAAAGCTAGCCCTAGAAGCCTCCCGTTTGGGGATTAATGTTGTTGCAGCTCACACAAATTTAGATGTAGCTGAAGGTGGCGTTAGCTTTCTCTTGGCGGAACGCCTAGGGTTAGTTAATCATAAAGTATTGGTAGAGACTTTTGCAGAAAAATTATTCAAATTAGCGGTCTTTGTACCCGAAGATTATCAAGATCAGGTCCGGGCAGTTTTAGGAGAAGCTGGAGCCGGCTTTATTGGTAATTACAGCCATTGCACATTTAATACGCCAGGAATTGGTACTTTCAAACCAGAAGCAGGGGCCCAGCCATTTTTAGGCGAGCTGGATCGACTAGAGCAAGTTGCTGAAGTGAAGATCGAAACTATCGTTCCTCAGAACCTGCTTTCTCCGGTTCTAAATAAAATGTTAGAAGCACACCCGTACGAAGAGGTAGCTTATGATTTGTTTCCCTTGGCTAATAAGGGGTACCGCCTAGGTTTTGGTCGGGTTGGTCGTTTAGCGGAACCGGTGGGTACCGAGGAGTTTTTGGTTAAAGTCAAGAAGTCATTAGACTGTGGGTTTTTGCGAATAGCCGGTTATTTACCGAAGCAGATAGGAAAAGTGGCGGTATTAGGCGGCAGCGGTGCTGATTTTATTCGCCAGGCTAGCCGAGCAGGAGCGGATGCCTATGTTACCGCTGATCTTAAGTACCACCAGGCTCAAGTAGCTGAGGATTTAGGCTTACTACTGGTGGACCCAGGCCATGATGTGACTGAACAGTTAATTGTTCCAGCCCTTACTGAATATTTGCAAGATCAAATTAAGGTCGTTCAAGGCGGTGTAGAGGTTTATCCAATAGTGTTACCTAAGCCAATGTTTACCGTCTTCTAGGCCAGAAAGGGGGGCGTACAATGAAACAGAACTGCGAGCTATGCGGCAAACCGATCAGGCCCGAGCGTCTGGAAGCCTTGCCTGAGACTAAACGCTGTGTAGAGTGCGCCCAAAAGAGTGGTTCTGATGTTCATGGTAAGCGATCAGAGGTCGGCATGGATCCCGATACTTACAAAGATCTGCTCAGCGCTACCCGGAGCTAGCTATTGTTTTGTTAAGGCTGGAATGCTATAATAAATAAGCACAAAAAAGAAAGTAACTAGGTCAGGTGATCGC
>ENA-UOOR01002242-UOOR01002242.1-fermentation-metagenome-genome-assembly--contig:-NODE-2242-length-20084-cov-11.865195_pt1 | contig 20084 bp, 14 predicted proteins | sample MGYA00245780_ERZ724029 | MGnify/ENA primary metagenome ERZ724029 (study PRJEB28704, sample SAMN03018315) | fermentation metagenome | biome: anthropogenic terrestrial biome; feature: soil... | reverse complement strand
AGTTGAGCCGTTTGAGGAGCGGCTTGATGGGGCGACGGACTCACTATACGCATATTCCATTAGCCCGAGGCTGTTTTGAGCGTTTCTTGGGATGGTCTTGTTTGCCCTTCCGGGAGGTCGGTACTGGCCGGGGCTCGGGATCTTCTGCCGCATTGCTTCGCATGACGCGCTTCGCGATGCAGGAGTGTTGCTATGCTTTTTTGGTCAATTCGATCTGTAGTCCTTTCAGCAAAGGACAACAAAATCCGGAAGGCCGGCGTGGAGCGATAGAGAAGGGCCTGTGCACATGTTGGATAGGTGCCTTCACCGAGGATCAGGTTAAAAGGATTCTAGGGATATCAGAAAATATCCGTGTGGTCGTGATGCTCGCCCTGGGCTATCCAGCCTAGGCCCCTGCGTCCAGGCCGCGAAAGAAGCTGGAGGAGATAGTGGCCTATGATGGATGGCGGAGCTGGCCCCCTGGCGTCCACGTTTATTTCTTAGGCGACTCGGTTTGATTTCAGAGAGGGATGATGTCCAAAAATTTTTCGGAAAAAAAGACGAAAAAACGCCTATTATAGGCAGCAACGAAAATATGGATCTGATACCAATAATAGACATCGAGAAATATATCGAACTATGAAATATAATTTGATTATGCATTTAATTTTCCACATATTATTCATTTTAATGCATGTATATTGTCCTCTAAAGGACTACAGGGTGCATGTAATAAAGAAAATAAATAATGCCCATACCAATGCATGGCTGACTCTTCTAGGGTGGATACGTTTGAGGAATCCCCTTCGAATAGAGGGCTTCTATTCTCCTTGCAGCAACTCCTGTGCATCCACATGCTGGCGAGCTTCTCGATGATAGGGTGCTGTGGGCCGTATTCCTGCTCCGTCAGCCCCTTGATCCGCCAGATCTCTGATAGTAGCTTGCCGATTTCCTTGGTTACGTACTTGCGATTTTGCTCAGTCATGATTCTTGAAGCTCCTGGTTAGGTCTTTCAATGTCACCCTAAAGTCGCCTTCGCATTTGACCTTTTTCGCTCTGGTATTATATCTGAACTATCATCCTATCAATAAATATTAAATATAGTGATCCTTTTATCTTGGGACAAAGCTTTGAGGGCACATTGGGAGGGAGAATTACCATCGCATCGAGCAGATTGAGAGGGGGCGCTGTGAACCAGGAGGCCATTCTGGCAGTGCTTCCCCATAGCAAAGATGATGCCAAATCTTTGAAGGAGATCGCCAAAGAGATGGATCTGGACATCACCGCCTATGTCGATTGGATCCGTGTGGAGAGGCGACTGTCCAGCTCTTTGAGGGCTTTAACGAGATGGGGCTTGGTAGCTCTGGAGCGCAGGCAAAGAGAAGAGGGCCAGCGGTTCTGGTATAACGACTACTGGAAGATCGATCCGACGATGTAGGTGGAATGGCCAATCACTTCGAGTGATGGACCCAACACCACTGCTCCAGAAATAATCCAGGTATCGATAAAGGTCTAATACTGGCGCTGGGCTTAAGGACAGCACGGGCTTCTTTCCTCAGGATCATGAGGTTAATCTTGACATCGCCGATGTTCGAGGAAATATGCTGATGTTTTCCCAAATTTCGAGCTGACTTGGATTCGGAGTAGCCTCAATGCGCTGGTTGAGCCTTCAATCCTCAATCAGATTTTCTCTCTCCAGCACGCATCTAATGTCTTCGAATATAGCGGTGATTTTTCCTTTGGGAAACCTGATCTGGCCGAGGCCGTTGATATTGGAAAACTCCTCACAACCATCTTCAAGCAGGATGATTGCTTTCTCGAAACCCAACCTGCCCTGGAAGAGGCCCGCTTCATGAACTACGTTCATTCGTGCATGTGTCCTCCCGTCCGCCTGCTCATCTTCTCCGGTCATGATCAGGAATGCTATGGCAGCATCATCAAGCATTTGAGATAGTCGAGCCATGTTGGATACTCCCGCAACGGGAATTCTGTTAAACTCGTCCCATGGCAAATGGAGTCTATCCTGTACGAAGTTTTTTAAATCTTTCCACACATTTGATTGCCCATGGCCAATGAATACTTTTTTGCCTTGCACCTCCCATCTTTGCTTTCCATCCAAGTTCTCAAGGTGAGATGCTAAATGTCTTGCTAATTTGCCTAATTTATCACAAGCAGTGAAGGGATTTTGTATTGCGCTTATCTTAGCTTCAACAGAAATGTGCGGGGGCACCATCACGCCTGCTTGAGCCGCATTACTATCCCGAGACGTAATCCTACCTTTAGGGCTCATTGAGAAGACAAAATCGGATTCAGAAATGATACGCGTCTTTTTGATCTTCTCTGTTATATCATTTAGGAACGAATCGGTCGCATGATCCTTTAGTGCTGTAGACATTAAAGATAGCAAGCGAAGTTGGGATTCATCAAAAAGCGTTCTCGCCTGCATGGAAATCTCCTTCACTTTGTCACAATTGGGATTTCCGGCCATTTCATATATGGCTTTAACAACGCCTTCGAATTCATATTCAGCCCAATCTCCGACAGTTTCCTGGAAGAAGTGGGTCTCCATAAAGCCCCATTCTATGCTGAACCGAGCACCGGGAGGAACTGGAAGGAGATCCTTGTAGTAGACTCGGGAATGATAACCCAACCAAGACCCACTCCACGATTTGCTTACTTCTTCTGCTGCCTTCATCAACTTGTCTAGAGGCCTGGCATCACACTTTGTCGCCATACCAGATAGCTGATCGGCGATTTCGAATATCTCCGAATATTCACTCATGGTTTTGTATTCCATCGTCATTGCCGAGTTTTTTTTTGAGCCGCTCTCGGATAAAGCATCTCTCTAAACCTATTGTTGTGAATGTCATCTTTTTGCTCAGGTATGAGTTCGTACTTCTTAAGCCCTTTCTTTATAATTCTGCTGGAACGTATTTGTCTCCTCGACCTTTGCCATCTTGATTCAGTGAACCTTGTTGGTTATACTCAGGCGTGGATGTCTTGACCAGCCGAAGGCACCTATGAGCTTCATTTCAGTTACTATCAGTTACGAATTGATTGCGCGAAATATCGGTTCTTTTGGCCTTAAACCTGTTATTTATGGTTAATTTGTTTTGGTAACTGAGTAACTCAAAAAATAAATGAAGCATATAGAGAGCTAAAAATAAAGGTAGTATGCAAATCATGATTACTCAGTTACTATAACTCTTTGATCCATTGCAGCGGGCCAATAATTGATCCGGCTTTTCACATTCAGGATACTACCTTTCCTCAAATCCAAAGTCGGTGAACTTTAAGACACGGCAGTTCTCAGAGACGGTGCGAACCGTTTTCTCATCTGCCCCATCAGGTATCTCAGCCACTATCTCGATAGAGACCGAGACCATAGCCCCATTCCCCGATTGTAGATGCTGGATCACGCTCTCCACAATTTGTCCAGCATTGGGTATTGGCCTCGACAAGTCCAGATCCACGGTCCCATGGAATCTCTTTGCCTTTGGCTTAGAAGGAGTTACTGGAGGAACTACTGGGAAATCACCGCCACCTGGGATAACTACAACCGTACCTCCATCATTGCCCTTCGATGGAGGAGTTAAGCTCCCTGTCTTAATCCGCTCAATTCTCTCATCTTCGTCCAACTGCTGTTGAGCTACCTCTGGCCGAACTAACACGCTCAGACCATCTCGATTAATGCTTGGTCGCCCAGTTCCAAAGACAAGACCAAGGTACCTGCCGTTATCGTCCACCTTGTCGGCGTAGCCAAAGTAATCTTTTGATCGAAGCCCTTCTGATATCGCACCCAAGAAGACACTCTCATTTGCCAGGCGAGGCAAGTACAGATAGGTGTTGAGGTATTCCCAAAGAGTCTTGACATCTATGTGGGATTTTTCCTTCCACAACAGGTTATCAAGCTCGATCCTGAGATTGACCGGGGACCATGCAACTATGAGCTGTCCATCATCAACCAATCGCTTGCTCACTTTTTCTGGAAGCGAGTCCCCATTGGTCGCATTTATTCTGGATGCATTCCAGGTTATCTCCGATGTCTTTGGATCGTCCTGAGTGGGTAGCAGCAACCATATGAAAGTCTCTTTGATTCTGATCGTAACAGCCTGTTCAGCACGATCTACACTGGTCTCAACTTGCTTGCGGTCAAAGGCATTGAGGTTGAGCCCTTCCTTATCCCGGTCAATAGACTTCCAGGCCAAAAGCTGCGCTACAGCATCCTTGAGCTCCACGAGCCGCTCGCTATCAGGAGCCAGGAAGGCCAGAGTATTCCTGTATATCCTGGGGCCTTCTCCCCTTTTATTGAGAATGGTCTCGGCCTGCTTTTGACCTGCACTGCATGCTTCCTTTCTGGAAGTATGTGAATAGCTTGGGCCAAGAATCACCAGCTTGGCTTCCTTCTCATCGCTAACTTCTCCAGATGCCGATGGAGCTACATGGACCGCAGCAAAACTCCCTTTCTTCAATTTATATCGAAGCCTGCTTACGATCTCCACATCCAAATCGTCTACTTTATTATGCAGCAGGTCTTCAGACCGTTCTCTGGCGAGCCTATTGACGCTCGGTCTGGTGTCGAACCAGTACCTGCTCTCGTTTCTGAATAAATACGTTAGCTGCTCGCTCAAGCGACGAAGAGCATCTCCGAAAGTGGCAGGAGTCTCCCCCGGCTGGACCGAACCGAGTTTAACCCGCCGCTCCTCAAGACCTCTAACCTCCTGAGCAGCCGTTGAGGGTGCACTACCCATGAATATCGTTCTGGAGACGCGACGACTAGCGGAGAATCTACCGAATGTTGGATTTTCTCGGTCCATCGATACGGGTTTGCTGAACGGACCATCAATATCAGTATCTATAACCGGGCTCCATCCATCTGTGAGGTTTCTTGTGATCTCGAATCTGACTTCGGAGCTATCAAGGGGCATGTTTCCGGGCATGATCATCAAAGATCGGTCCTGCCTTTCCCACAGATCATGGATAACTGCCGCCATTAGCCTGAGCACTCCACGGGTGCGGTGGAACCTCTCCAACGTGGACCAATCTTGATACAGACGGTCAAAGAGCTCAGGGTGAAGCGGATATGCATCTCGAAGACGTCTCTCATAATCCGCCTCCAAGCACTCATTCGGAAACTCACCACGATGGCTCTTGTAGAGTTCGGCAAATGCCCGGCAGACAGCATCCTTTGCAGTATGGTCGGTGATTGGTTCGAAGAGACGGCGACGGACAATAGAGAAGCTTTCCTCGGCGCTGGCTGGCCTCCAGACGGCCTCAACGCGCGAGAAGGTATTTCGGATGCGTTCAAGGGCTTTCCTGCCACCTTCGCCTCCGATCTCGCTGTCGGATGCCGGGATGCTGGCTACAACCAAGGTTTTAGGTGAGCGTTTTGCCGCCTCGGTAAGCGACTGGGCAAATGTCATGTTGGCCTCAAAAGAGCCCGCCGTGAGGTTCTGCACATGGTAGAGCTGTCTTGCAAAGGCCACCCATTCATCTATGAGGATCAGGGTGGGGCTGTACCTGTCGAAGAGCTCTTTAAGGGTGTCAGAGCCCGGACTAGTTCCAGTTCTATCGTTCTCGGCTACCATAGCATAGCCTTCCATGCCACCTAGCTGGTAGGCCATCTCGCCCCACATGGTGCGGGTAGTCGTGCCATCGGGTCTGATCTTTCCTACGGCAGGATTGAGCTTGGTGCCAACTAAGACTGCCCTGTATGCCTTGGGCAGATCGTTGACTCCTGCTTCATTGGATACATCCTCGAACCCCGGTATTTCGCCAGGCTTGATGTTTCCTCCAGCCAAATGATAAAGAGCAATCATGGAGTGAGTTTTGCCGCCACCGAAGTTAGTTTGGAGTTCCACAACAGGTTCTCCTCCACGTCCGGAGAGCCTATTCAATCCCAGTACCAGAAGATGTCTCAGCCCCTCTGTGATGTAGGTGCGGCTGTAGAACTCTTTGGGATCTTTGTATTCACTTTCAGCCTCGCCCGATACCACCTGGGCCAAATCTGCTGCGAACTCAGCCTGTCTGTAACTTCCAGCGGCAACATCATGATGGGGTGTGGCAATCTCTCGCCAGGGTTTGAGGCCGCTGGGGGTTCTTGTCTCTGTGACGACCTCTGTGCTACGTTTGATCTCCCTTTTGGTCTCTTCTTCCAGGCGCTGGCGCATCATCTCTCTGGCACTGGATTGAATGGAAGCTGCCTCCGGCGAGGCTGAGATCATCTCCAGCAGACGCTGCATGGTATCCAGGCCACGGTAGGCATCCTCGGCAGTGAAAGCCTGCTGATGAGCCCATTTGTTCCTGACCTCTCTCAATTCGCTAATGTAGGTTCGGCCAATGTGGCCCAGCTTGACGTGGAAGACCTGGTTCCAGCTATCCCACATGATGAAAAACAGGGCTTGAGCATCCAGAGCCGCAAACCTTTCTTCATCGGTTGATCCGCGAGCTTCCACCCCGATGTTGCCCTTCAGAGCACTCTCCACTCCGTCATGCCACCAGAGCTGGCCATAGAAAGCCTTCAGCTCGCGTTCTGCATAAGGTAGAAGAGCCTTCCTGACCAATTCCAAGCCTCTGCCTATCCTCTCGTGGTTACTGATCGTCATTTATAAAACTCCCAATATCTCGCTGTTCGCCGCCCTTTTTCTTCTCTGCTGCCAGATCACGCAACCTTGGCCAGGCAATAACCAATCCGTTATATGAGATCGCCTCTTGAGACCAGCCTTTCCTCTCGCATATAGAGTACAGTCGATAGGCTAAGTCGCGAGCAACTTCTGCTGACCCACCCAACTTGTGTTGAAGCTCAGAGGACGCATCCTCACCATTGTTTTCCAGAATACTAATCAGGTGCTGAGTCATCTCCCAGACTGACAGCCTGTTGTCTGTGGCCGGGTCCCAATTCGGGTCCATCTCGTCTCGTCTTAGCAGCTGGACTTTTCCTCCGCCTGACTTGAGTATCCCCGACTGGACCATTCCTTCCACTGATATGTTCTTGGCCTTGGAGAGGGTCTCAGCAACACCAAATGAGCCTTCATTCATGCCATACTGTTCAAACCAGGAAAGGGCCCATCGGGTGTCTGGATCGTACTCGCCCTCCTGTTCTGAGAGATATACGTCCAGGTGCTGGTTTATGAGCTGGAGGGCCGTGCGTACTCGCATAGGAGAGCCATCGGATTCCAGGACCTTGGAATAACGAGAGAAAATTGACATTCCTGGGCCAATAGCAGCCTGGGCTAGGTCCACAGGAGCTATGCTGCTCTTCTGAAGTTGGAGCAGGGACTTGGGAAGCTCTCGCTTCAGGGCACTGATGAACTCCTTACGAGTGCCTATAGGGGCATCTTCTGAGCGAGGTCGGCAGACGAGAACGATGGAAGAGGCAAGGGCATTGGAGCCGAGAGACATAGTCCGGTTAATGAGCTCTGTCCGCATAGGCCATGTGCCCATGATGGTATTGCCAGCTTTGATCACACCCTCCAGCATGACGTCCCAGCCTGTGGAGGAATGGCCAGCAGTTTCTTCATCCTTTTCAGCCTGCTTGTAGGCATAGTAGATTGTCATGGGATACTCGGATATCTGGACATGGCGTGCGAGGGCGAAGGCATTCTGAAGTCCATCCTCGAAGAACCTCTCTGCTTCAGTCTTGCTACCATTGAAACGATATGGCGTTGCTACAAGTTCTTTTGATTTTGGGACTAGAAGTGTGCTGAAGATATCAGGATAGATCTTGCTAAGGGATCTTCTTAGCCATATGTAAAAGAAATCTGAGAGATCAGCGTAACCTATATTATCGAAATACGGCGGATCTGTGGAGATTATTGGTATCAACTCTTCAGGTAAAAATGATGTCGAGTCAAGCTGTTGCACTAGTCCTATGGCTCCAGGAAAGAGTGCTTTAAGGACATCCACCTCCCAGTTCACACCTCCCATGAAGTTGCCGCTGGAGCCGCTAAAGGGGTTGACCTCTGCATAATCCCAAGTCATAGGGATGGCCTGACGAGTGAAAGTATGGCTAACGTTATCCCTCGTCTTATCCCAAGAAGCAATGGTCGAACTCTTATCGGCCAATCGATCCAAGGCTATCGCCAGATATGTCGCCACAGCATCAGCATATGCCTGTGCGCCCAGTCCGCCCTCGGCGATGCCCGCGCCTTTTGGCAGGCCTGCATCAAGTGCATCCTTTAGGGCGTGATCCCTGACCTCGGCCACTAGGTCGCTGAATGTTGTGAGGGCGACTAGCTGACGAGATGTGAATAGATCTCCAAAGGACTTCATACCGTAATTTGGAGTTTTAAAATCTCGTGGATTATGCGGCAATTCAGCACTAGGTTTCCAGGAAGCTTCAATATTAGGCGCTATCATTGCATTACATGGCGAAGGGGATAGATACAATCTCTGTCGGCTCCCTTCAGCAACAATTGCCATTAGCTGCGATTTCATTCTCTGAGACTTGCCCTCTGCTCTGATATGATCAAAGCCTACAGGCGTCCCGCATACAATGCAATGTGCTCCACGACGGTTCACGGTGCCTTCTGGAGCACCATGCCCCATCTTCACATCGAATCTGATGCTACGATTATCATCGACGATGGGTTCTGCCCACGCCTCCTTTCCTTTCTTCGTGGAAAGCTCGAACTTGCTCGCCAGGGGGATCATCGCCCCGCAGGCTGGATTGGGGCACTTCACAGTTCTGGCCCATATCCATGCAATAATCATGGCCTCAGTTCCATCGGGCAGCTTCGCTTTCGGATAAAGGTGCCCGATCCTCTTTTCCGCCTCATCCCGCATCAATTTGCCATAATAACGCACGTCTTCTGCTAGACCCGAAGCGCCTGGCCAATCCTGCCCCTCGATCTTCTTCTGCATCTTCTTCCGGGCGTCAGGATTTACAGGCGGCATTCCAGCAAACTTTGGAGGGATCTCGATCAAAGCTTTTGTAATTAGAACGGCCACCGGATTCAGATCGCTGGCATAGGCTTTCAAGCCCAGACGCTGTGCTTCCAATGGTATGGAACCACCGCCGCAGAATGGGTCGAGGACAGGCGGTGGGTGGCCGTTTGTTGCCTTCAGGATCTCCTGGCGGGCTTCATTCAGCACTTCCTCGTTATTGGTGTTTTCCCAAAGAACTAGGCGCTCTATGATCCTGAAGAGCCGTTGTCTCTCATTTTCCTGTGCTTCTTCCGTGGGAAACTCTTCCGGGCGAGAAGATGGATCATCGACGATTGAAGCAAAAAGGACGGCTCTGCATGTGGCCAGTGGTTTTCTAGACCACCAAAGGTGCAGCGTAGACGGATGGCCATGCCGGATGGATTTTTCACGGGCCGATGCTGCATTGATAGCCTCCAGCGGCAGCGCCACCTCGATAAGCTTCTTTCGATATTCCGTAATAAACCCTCCTTCTTTTCTGAGAAGGGCGGCCTAACGAAATACCTTGCGCTCAGATTTAGAATACTGATTGCGTCAGGCAGGATCTGAAGCCCTCGATAGAAGATCCTTCAAAGAGTAATTGACGCTGACCTCAGCAAATCCTGGTTCTCTCTCAAAGAAATCTCGGACATAATAAGGATGGGTCTTATCCCCATTAACCGTAACAAGAGCCAATATGAAGTCCTCCGGCTTGTTCAATCCTGTTATGATCTCCCTCTTGCTTATGGTGACAGTTTCAGCGCCTTCTGCTCTTCCCTTTACCTCGATGAACCGCAGCTTTCCGGTACCAAGAACCCTGGATTCGATGTCATAACCTCTCTTCTCAATGCTGACATCAGAAGGCTCATGTCCAAGTCTTCGTTCGATATCCATGACCTCATTCATGGCCATCATCTCTACCCGATCCCTTTCCTGGGAGAACAGATCAGGTTCCTTCTGCATCTTGCCGCCAAGCTTCCTGATGAGTCCAATTGGCACCACTAGAGCTCCACCCACTACCACGGGAGGCAGTGCTGAAAGCTGCTTCTCTCTATCCAGTTCCATCATCCTTTTTTGGCGGCGATCTGAGAGTTCATTCGCTCTCTGCCTGGCCTTCTCTGAGTTGGTCTTGGCATTGATTTTGCCTGCTCTCTCCTGTTCTTGGAGCTCGTAGGCACTGTTATCCCAATAGTTGATCTCCTTGGTCAGACGTTCCTGAACTGCCGCTTTGGTCTTGGCAATGAGCTCTTCTCTTCGCTGCCGAACCTCGGACATATGCTCTGGCACCAGATTCTCGGCTGCATACCTGAATCCATTTTCCTCAATGTCGCCCTTGAGCCAATCTTCGTTCTTTATGGCTGGGACAACCAGTTCAAGTTCGCCTTCTTCCAGAGGTCTGTAGTCTAAGTAAGGTGCATAGCCGACATTTCGCACCTCTCCGGTCGGCTCGATCTCAACAAACTGCATCCTCTTTGAGACCACTCGACGTTCTCCTGACTCGTTTATTCTGCCACTTTGGATAGAATGCTCCAGGTAGAGAAGAGCCCGTATTTTCTCCCCATTATCCTCTGGATCTACCAGAGTGGTGCCTTGTTTCAGGAGGTCCCGATACCTCTCCAGAACTAGATCGATGGTCGAGTCCAATAGCGGGTGACCGGGACAAACAAATGCTGCCATAGGCTTTCCCTGGATGTTGATCAGATCCTTCTGAAAACATATGCGCTCGTATCTCGTAAGCACGGCCTCGCCGCTCCCAATCAACCGATCCCTATTCCTGATCAGCGCCGGGACGTGAGTTATCTCATAACGTCTGGGCTCGCGTTCTCTCACAGTGCCACCCAGCAGGCGAAACGCCTCCATGAAGAATGAGGCTATGAAATGGGGTTGGAGCCGTCTGGCCTGAGCACGTTCCATATCTTCTCTAATCCTCATTACTTTGCTGAAGTCCATAGAATCGTGAACCAGAGCTTTCTCCTCGATCAACGCAATCAAGTGCTCTCGATCCATAGCATTATCTACTATCTGAGTCAGCCGGGCTTTGACTTCGGGGCTATCTCCATATCTGATGGCTCTCAACAGAAGGTCTCTCAGTGATTCGTTCTCGAAGGTGAGCCTGCCCAGGATATCGAATACTTTACCCCCAAGAGTTGACCTCTCCTGCTCCAGCTTTCTGAGCAAGAGGTTGTAGACCTCTCCCTCGCGTGTCTCCGAAGCTACGAGGTTCCAAAGGTGGCAGACCTCAGTCTGGCCGATGCGGTGAATGCGGCCAAACCTCTGCTCAAGGCGGTTGGGATTCCAGGGCAGGTCGTAGTTGACCATCAGATGAGCTCGCTGCAAATTGATGCCTTCACCAGCCGCGTCAGTGGCCACCAGGATCAAGATACTCTTATCTTGGGTGAAAGCCTCCTTGGTCTTGCGGCGCATCTCTCGGCCCATGCCTCCATATATGGTCACTATCGCTTCGTCATGACCCAGCGAGGTTCGAATCCTATCTGTCAGGTAATTCAGGGTGTCCCGAAACTCCGTGAATATGACAAGCTTACGCCGATGTCCATGATCGTCAAACATCTCTTGATTGTCGTTCAGGATCTTGGAGAGCTCTTCCCATTTGCGATCATGGCCGCTGGCTCTGACTTTGGATGCTAACGACTCCAGTTCCTTGAGAGTGCCAATCTCCAGCTCCAGCTCGGCTATGGTCTGCGAAGCGGTTGCCCTATCCAGAACGCTCTGCTCCGCACTCTCCACCTCATCATCAGGCGCGTCATCTAAATCTTCCAGATCGTCTTTCTTGTATAGGGGCAGCCCTTCCAGAAAATCGATTTGGGATGATCCCTGTTTGAGAAGGCGCACCTCTCGCAACCGTTTCTCTAGCCTTTCGCGCCTGCGCTTGATTGATTGGAAGATGGCTTCGGGAGATGAGGCCAGACGGCGTTGAAGTGTGGTCAATGCAAATCCAACAGTACCCTTGCGACCCTCATTCTCCAGCCTCTCCGCTCGGTCAAACTCGTTACGCACGTACTCTGTTACCCGGTCATAGAGGTCGTTTTCGGCACTGGAGAGCGTATAATTCACGGTGTACGCCAGCCTCTCAGGAAACAGAGGTTTGCCGTCGAACTTGAGCATGTCCTCTTTTACTAGCCTGCGCATTATGTCAGAGACGTCAACGGAGTGGACGCCATCGCGAAATCGACCCTCAAAGCGATCTCCGTCCAACAATGCCAAGAAAAGCTGGAAATCTTCCTCTTTGCCATTATGGGGGGTGGCAGTCATAAGCAGAAAATGTCTTGTGATCCTGGACAGGAGCTTGCCCAGGTGGTATCGTTTGGTGTAATTGATTTCGCCACCGAAAAACGTTGCAGACATCTTATGAGCTTCATCACACACGATCAGGTCCCATTCGGTCTGCTCCAATTTTGCTTTTAACTCTTCATTCCTACTGACATGATCAAGCCTTATAATGGCCATATTGATCTCAGCGAAGGGATTACCGCTCTGAGATGCTTCGATAGTCTCCCTGGTTATAATGGTAAAAGATAGATGGAATTTCTCTTTCATCTCATCTTGCCACTGATCTACAAGGCTGCCAGGCGCGCATATCAAGCACCTATGCAGGTCACCCCTGGCAAGAAGTTCTCTGATGAGCAGGCCAGCCATAATGGTCTTGCCAGCCCCTGGATCATCGGCCAGCAAGAACCTAAGCGGCTGACGGGTAAGCATTTCTTCGTAGACGGCGGTTATCTGATGTGGCAAAGGTTCCACAAGAGAGGTGTGAACTGCCAACAAAGGATCGAACAGGTAGGCCATGCTGATTCGCCGCGCTTCGGAGACCAGGCGGAACTTCGATCCGTTTGCATCAAAAGACCAGGGCAGCCCTGCGGAAACTATCTCGATATCATTCTCAGAGCCACGATAAAGAAGCTCGCATCTTGGAGTGCCGGATGCGTCCTTGTAGGTGAGCTCCAATACAGAGGAGCCGTGCCATTTGGCCTGCACGACAGTTACAAGGCCATCTGGTAGTATGCCTCTGATACAGGCTCCTGGAGTTAGGTCTTCTAGGCGGGCCATAGCTGAACCTTTTCAATAAGTATGATTTAAGAGACGCGCCAGAAGCATCGTAGTTCGTCTCTATGATTGAAAGTCTTCGCCCACTCAGTGGCCGGGCATAACTGAGTAACTGAAAATTTTGCCCACTTAGGCTTGCGTACCCCTGCTCGAATGCCTCGAATTCATCTGCCTTGAACCTAGTGTCGTACCATACCTTGAAAGGTTTTCCGTCGATTGGCCTGAGTGGAACCCCCGAATAGCCAAGCGCAGCCCCCAATAATCTATCGATCTCCTGATGAGCCTCCTCCTCTGGGGTCATGGGATTGACTCTTGTTTAGAATGCATTACAAAATTATGCATTATGACGAGATGCAAGGATGAAGAAATAGCCAACAAGTATCTTCTTTTCGGGTATTTTTGCACATTTTTGATTGAGTTATCGTAGAGCAGGGAAGTCGATCCGCATCTCGTACTCCTGCGCCAGATCCACTCCGATATCCATCATGGTCTCTGTCAATCTTGAACCTGGCGTTTATGGCGCAGAATACTCAAATCGAGTTCAGATAATCCAGAGGCACATCCTCAAATCCTACCCAGCTATACCACTTGGATAGTCCCAGGAACTCCGCCCATCGGTTGATCATGGTCATATCGCCCTCGTAGCTATTCACGTAATCCTTCTCAGTGAGTTTCAACAGCTGCTTGCCCTTCTTCGAGAAAGGCGTGTTGCGGTAAGACCTCGCCAGATCGGCTTTTATGTAACCGCCCAGTATATTAAAAAATGCGTAATTCATTATATTTGATGAATCATAAATTTTAGTGGGAGTGGTCATTTGGACATTTCTTGATATGCCCTTCAGAGCCTGCTGGTTCTGCCTTTCCAGGGACTGGAGTTGATAAGGTCTCAGTTCAGGGTAGTCATAATAGATCCACTTTTCAATCATGATATCAGGAGGATAATTGGTTAGCTGCCTAACCAAACCATTTGTCCACATGCCAACCACCTGAATCAGCTCTTGCATCGGTATTAACTTAGAAATTCTGTTAAGATCTCTCTCAATCTCTTTCAGCATTGCTCTTGCGTCCTTCGGTTTGGCAGGAATCAGCCTCTTCTCCTCAGGCACGCCAAACATCCTCAATATATGGCCACATTCATGGGCCACCAGGTGGTTGATGATTGCATCATGCTGCGTTCTGTAGAAGACGACGTGGGTGGGCATGGTCTTCCTGGCTATCTTCACTGCAGCGAAGGTATTCAGTTCGTCCTTTTCAACGAACTTTAACGGCTTCCCAGTTGCCGCCTCTACCTCGCTCAAAATCGATTTTACGGGCTCTATAAGCTCTAGGGTCATTGCGATATTCCTGATTCTACCATATTTAATGCAAGGTTATATTCATCGGTGAAATCCATGCCCAGATCCAGGCTTGGATCGATCTGCTGGAAACCTACATACATGATGCTCACGAGCTGCAGGGCGGTAAATTCTCCTGGCAGAGTACTCAGACTGAACTTCTTGGTGGGATCATTGATCTCGAATCCCTGTCTCCCAAGGAGGGCGATCTCAAAGCTTATGTCCTGGACCTTTTTCTGGGGCTTGTTCTCGAACATCTTCAGGGCGCTTATCATGTAGAAAACGACATCCATCCTGGGTCCGCTGGACTTAAGGGTCTTAAACGCGATCTCACCCAGCCCCTCTCGCGCTAGTTCCTTTAATGTCTCAGGGGCTGGCATGTCCAGAAGGTCTTTAAAGTATTTTTTGGCGTTTTCCAAGTCATTCAGAGATTTATAGGCGAAAGCAAGTCCGTAAACCGTCTGGGGGTCCTGATGATTGATCTCGTAGGATTTCTTGAGATAATAAAATGCGCTCTGGTAATCCCTCTCCTTGCCAGATATCCCTCCGAGATTCTTGAGGGCAAAGGGGTTGTCTGGGGCGATCTTCAGGGCCTCTAAGGTGCATTCCTTGGCGTTATTGAGATCGCCAAGGCTCATATAGGCAAATCCCAGGGCTACATGGGCATTGGCATTCCCTGGCAAGATTTCAATGCATTTCTTCAATAGTGGTATTGCGCTATTGGGGCTACCAAGTTCGGTGAAGAGCATGCCCAGATTGTAGAGGATATTCTCATTCTCAGGGTCTTGCTTTAGCAGCTCCTCGAAGTAGATTCTGGCCTCGTCCAGCCGGCCGGCCTGGATGAACCTCAAAGCCTGTTCAAAGGGATCCATCAATGTGGTAGATGATGGGCTATTATTAAAATAGTTGTCCTACTGCATGGCGTTCAGCAGATAGAAGACCGCATCCAGCCCAGCCAGCGAGTCTTTAGCTCCCTTACGGCGATCTCTCGCAGCCCATTTCTTGGCAAGGGCGCAGCTCCTCTTGAGCCGGCATATCCAGCACCATCTGGAAGTGCTCTGAGCCTGCTCCATATCTACCAGCTCAATGTAGGCGAAGGCGCGGACGTACACAGATCGCGCACAGATTCTTGAGGGCCGCCGGATTCCTGGATCGGCGGTCATGCTTCGCTTGGTGGCCTCCCTAAGCATGGCACGGCCACCCTTCCTTTAATAGGCTGTGCCCAGGGTCACATGCGATGCAACAATCCTATGCCTTGGTCGAGCAGGCCAAGGTCCACATCGTAGAGGCTTAAGTTGCAGTGAAAATCGAGATTGTTGGGGGTCCTGGTGGAGACATTCTTAGCATGAGCCTGGCCAAATGGGCGTATAACTTAACCTAGTTGGTTCTCATTCGCGTTCTAGACGCATTATTGCATCCGCAGGATATGGCTGGTTTAACTATCAGGATCGTGGCCCCAAGCAACAGTCAGCCTTCACCGCCCATATCAAGCAATTGGGGTGGCCGCGCGCAGTATAATTTTGAATTTTTACAGCAGGAAGTGAATATATTCAGCACTTGGATTACAGGTCGTCGGATCAGTTATAATTAGAGGTTGCTTTAAATACCATCGCTAAATGCCTCTCAACTATCAGATTTTCATCTCATCTGCCAAGTTAAAAGATTGATAGAAAAGATATAAATTCGCTCTCGTTCATTTCACGACTTGAATGACTAATAAGGCAAATCTTAAGCGCATAGAAGAAATTATAGATCAATTACAAAGAGTATCCTCAACTGATTCTTTCTATGCACAAAATATAATCAACTGCAACTTTGATGCCATAAGAATGGCTAAAACGCTGTTTGGTAAATATAATGATCATATTACAGAATTAGAGGACGCAAATCATTTAAGACTTAATGATAATAAGGATATAATTCTCCAAGAACTTAATACAATGAAAATGGTATTGCTTTTTAAAGAACCAATTAAGAGCTTTATTAACTCAAGTGTTATAGATTGGAAACTCCTTCATCCACATATAATAAAAGTATCTAGAAAGAAATATCAAGATGGGCATTATGCTGACAGTGTGGAATCCGCTTTCAAGGAGGTTAACTCCAGGATAAAGAATTTCTATAAAAAGGAAACTGGGCAAGAATTAGACGGTGTCGAACTCATGAGAACCACCTTATCCTTAAAATGTCCTTTGATCGTTTTGGATGATCTCACTACTCTGTCAGGTAGAAATGTTCAAGAAGGTTACGGACATATCTTCGCCGGATCAATGCAGGCGATAAGAAACCCAAGTGCCCATGCAAATCTTGAGATGTCAGATGAAAAGGCAATACATCTGCTATTCCTTGCCAGCCTCTTGATGTTTATGATTGAAGATAAGCTGAAATAGGCTCTGTATTCGATGGGCAATTATTAATAATATTCGATTCAATTATTCGGAGTTCAAGATTTGAAGATCTAGCATTCCTATGAAATATTATGAGACTTACACAGTTGATCCTCCACCCACTAAGAATATAGGATAACCCATGTAAGCGCTCATAGCATTTCAAATAATTCTACCTTTGCTCCCAAACCAGCTTATTATTCAATTTATAAACCATTCTAGCTTTCCTAACGTGCGTCGAATTGCGGATTAAAACTCATTGCTATGAAAGATACTGTTATATCGCGGGAAGGGCGGAAATAGGTTTAGGTATGTGTTCGGGTACATTGCGGCGGCCTCACGTGGTCTCTTTCTCTGCCAAACTTTATCTAGCCTTAATTCTGAGATTGCTATTAAAGCAATTCCATCTACGTCTTAATACCGGTAATAACTTCCAAGTTGCAAGCTACGGGGTGCGCCGATGCCGTTTGACCCTATTACATTACCGCGATTTTCAAAAAATGCGTTTAATATTGTCATTTTTAGACTTATAGATTGCATAAAATACCTCCTTTTTCGAGAACATTTTTTATGTAGTCTTTAGAATATTGTGGTTTTATATCACGAATAGCATCCATTAATTTCTCATTAGGTATCTCAAAATTGGATTTGAGATAAAGGCCAGTTGCTATTATCGATAATTCATTACTTTTCAAGCCACCAAACGTTTCGACGATATCTGCTATGCATCCTTTTTCGTGCTCATCGAGTAGATGTTCGAATTTTTCCGAAAAGCCAGGCTTACTATGTATAAAATATCCTTCATCATTAACCCACTTTATTTCCACTGCGCCTGTATTTTCAGCTAAATTTAATGCATCGGTAACTTCTTGAGAATAAGGCCCGTAATAGTACATAGAATATCTAATATCAATTAGCCCTCTAAGAGTAAGTAAATAGATCATTTTTTGTATTATTGTCTTGCCTATCTGCTTATCCGGATACCGAACCTGCAATGTTCTTACAAGATATGTGATTAATGCAGGGTATTTAAATATACTCTTATTCATCAATAATCCCTTTAGCCCTTTGCTTATCTTCTGGTTTCACATATAGTCTTATTTGGTTTATATCCCTCATATTTTTTACTATTAGGGAGTAATCCGAAAGAGGTCTAGCTTTTCTCTTTCTTATTATCATTATTTCAGTGAATTTTTCCCCCGGATCATTTAATTTATACCAAGATTTTTTTGCCCTGTTGTCTTCGGTGATCCATATTCCATTGTTCTTTAATGCGCTTTTCATTGCTTCCTTTTTAGCCTCATCATCTGGTGAAGGGGTTTCTGGAGTAGAATAAACTAATCTGATATGGTTCCGATCTAGTATAGATTTAGAGCTTTTATTTGTAGAATAATTATCTTTAAATTTCTTCCACATATCAGTATCGTCTAGTTTTATAAAAGATGCCAAATCGTCTGGTTTAGGAAGCTTCCCTTCAGGTAAGGCTGCCTTCATCGCCTCCTCAAGATGATATTGATATGCCCTTACAGTCTTATGAAAATATACTTGAATGAATATTTGGTACCTAGCAATTACAAGTTGTTCTGCTACATGCCAACTATCTTCATCTATGCCGAGTACTATTTCTTCGGATTCTGGTTCTAAACCTAGAGATAAAGCATTTATCAATCTTAAGTGGTCATAAACACCATATTTTACACCAACATGATGGGAATCGCGTAATAGATAATCACCCCTGTCAGCGTCCAATTGGCTTGATATAATCACTTTCCAAAATAAGTTGCGATCTGGAAAAGGTTTTTCTTCAATAAGCCCAGCAACTTCTTTAGCAGTAATCCCATAGTTTGATAAGTTATAGCTATCGGATTCAATTATATCTTTAATAGTAGAATTTGTTATTATAGTTGCGGTGTAGTCTTCATGTGTATAGGGCTCATTTTCAACTTTTAATGGCATGATATTCTCGGATGCATGTGAAAAGGGAGCATGGCCTGTGTCATGGAGCAGCGCGGCCAATCTAATTAATTGCCTGAATCGTTCAAATGCAGGATTGCCATAGCCTAGTTTTTCTTCTAATATATTTTTTACATCATTCTTTTTTATTATTGTATCATACATTAAAGATGCTAAATGCATTACCCCAAGAGAATGCTCAAATCTAGTATGTACTGCTCCAGGATATACTAGATCGGTAATACCTAATTGCTTTACTCGTCTCAACCTTTGAAATGCAGGATCAGCAATTATCTTTTTCTCTAATTCATTAAAATTTATGAAACCATATACAGGATCTCTTATAATATATCTCTCTTCCAAGCTCGTTTTCGCACCACCTAACATTATAGCTCATTTCTCGAGGTTCCAGCTTATAACGGAAGTAAGGCTATTAAATTGTTGCCTTTGCATTGTGTAAGTAATATAGGCACAAATTGCTCTCTGGACTGCACCCCTGATAATGGACAAATGGTTAAGCAATGATATTTAAGGCGATCTCCTCTTCGAACTGAACCGGAGATCTGTAATCGAGGGCTGAATGCAGCCTCTTTTGGTTGTACACATTTTCAATAAAGTTGCATATGTTCCTGAACGCGTCTTCAAATGTCTCATATTCATTGAGATATACTTCCTCAACCTTTAGTGTTTTTATAAAACTCTCTGCAAAAGCATTGTCGTAAGGGTTTTCTTTTCTCGACATGCTGATCTGGATGTCATGCGCCTTGAGACAGTCTACATAATCCCTGGATGCATACTGAACGCCTTGATCTGAATGATGAATAAGACCCTCAAGGGATTCCTTGGTACGGTTCTTCAACGCCTTTGCCAGAGCACTCATGGCCAGATCGCTTCTTATGCTCCGGCTCAGCTCCCAGCCGATGCACTTTCTGCTGTAGAGATCCAGGATAACCGCGAGAAAGATATGCTCATGTTGTAGCTGGACATAAGTGATATCAGAAGCCCACGCCTGGTTCAGCCCTGTAATTTCCCTGCCTTTTAAAAGGTTTGGATAGACTGGCAGACCATGAGTGGAATCGGTTGTTACCGGCTTGAACAACTTCCTATGGCAAAGCAACTTCTCCTGGCGCATGAGCCTCAGCACGCGCTTATGGTTGACCGTATAGCCGCGATTTTGAAGTTCTGCTGTGATCCTCCTGTATCCATAAAAGGAAACTCCAAAGCTATCTCTTGAATCTGGTTAATCAGATCCGAAGATTCGCTATTCTCCGCGGGGATCTTTTCGGACCGCTTCAACCATTCGTAGTAACCGCTACGACTCACATCCAGCGCCAAGCAGGAGTGAGATATTGGCAACTGAAGGCCATCTGATTGAGCTTCCTGAATGATCATATGTCGTCCCTCAACATCGGCTTTCGTCTCTCCTCGCGGACCTTCTTCTGGGTCATGGCGAAGGCTTTTTTTAAAA
>ENA-UOOR01002238-UOOR01002238.1-fermentation-metagenome-genome-assembly--contig:-NODE-2238-length-20106-cov-29.015660_pt1 | contig 20106 bp, 18 predicted proteins | sample MGYA00245780_ERZ724029 | MGnify/ENA primary metagenome ERZ724029 (study PRJEB28704, sample SAMN03018315) | fermentation metagenome | biome: anthropogenic terrestrial biome; feature: soil... | reverse complement strand
CCCACGCGCGCGCCAGCTGCCCGGCGGGAGGTTCACACGCGGCGCCACATGCCGCGTCGCACGCCGCGTCGCACGCCGCGTCGCACGTATCGACGCCGGCCGTAACCTCCTCCAACGCTCTGCGCGCCCGGGCAAGGTAATCCCATGCGCGGTTCTCTTCCGCCTCGCCGATCCACGTTTCTAGATTGTCGGAGATCCACGAACCGGTGTAAAGCACTGGAATACGCCGAGTGGCGGGGTTAACGGCCAGATACTCCTCAACCGTCACCGCCCGGAAATCGGTATCAGTATTCAGGGCCTCGTACAGCGTATTCAGGAACTCCTTGCCATCGTTGGCGTAGTACTCCCAGCAGTTCTCACCATCGAGAGCGATGGTCACTACATGCGGCCCAGCGACTCCCGCAAGGTCCGCCTTGACCTTCTTCAGGTAGCTCACCAAGTCGCGCGCCGCCGCCCGCCCGGTCATGCCGGAGTAACTGAAGCCTATCTTGTCGGAAAGCACGATATCTCGGAACAAGATAGTAACCTGCTTACCGTCTTCCTCTACTATGTAGGGACGATAGAGCAGGTCCGGCTTCACGACATTCCCGGCCCCGTCTCGCAAAGCCACTCCGAGCGATCTCGCAAGCACTCCCTCGCTCGACACCATCCAATCGAATCCGGCGCTGTGCACAATGTCTACTATCTTCTGCCCCACTGCCTGCTCCGATGGCCACAGCCCGCGCGGCGACATTCCAAAGTGCAGCTGATAGGAGTCCACCGCCAGGCCCAGCTGAGCTTCGACATCCTCCGGGCGGGCGAACCTCTCAGCCGGCAGATCCAGCTTGGGACTGGCGATCCTCGCAAGGTCAGTGTCGTAAAGCAATGGCATGATAGGATGGTAAAACGGCGTGGTCGTAATCTCAATCTGGCCGGCCTGCTGCATCTGCCGATAGAGCGGCACTACTTCTCTGATGATCTCTCCATGCTTCGCCACCACTAGTTGCTTATCGGCCTCGGTGAACCCCCGCGCCTTATGCACAAGCCCCTTCATCGCCGGATCGGCTTCAATGAAGTCGGGGTCGAGCCATGCTAGGTTGAACCATACCTGCAGATCCCGGAAGTCCTGCTCAGTGTAGTTCACGATTGCCTGAGCAATCGATTCGTCACTCACGGAAGTGCCCCGTAGCTGCAGTAGTTCCCAGTAGCGAGGGTATCTTTTGATGATGTTATCCCAATTGGCATCGAAGAAACGCCTGAGTATGAAGTCCTTGTCGTCCTTCGTCAGCTCGCAAGCGGGTTTCTCAGTCAAAACTAGCTGGATGTCCTTCGCGCCGGCGGAATACTCGTCCAGCTGCTTGATCAGGGATGGAACAAGGTTGAACGCGACATGCACGTTCGGATAGTCTTTGAGCATTGCCGCCATATCGTAGTAGTCTTTCACGGCATGCATTCGCACCCAGGGCATCATGTACATCCCTGTGGCGGTGTTCTTGTAGAAGGGCTGGTGATTATGCCAAATGAGAGCCACGTATAGCGGATTGCCCGCGTCGCTAGCAGTCACAGCCTCACAAGGCCCAGAAGCAACCAGCGCCGTCATCACGGCGATACAGAACAGAAGCGTAAGCCGTCTACGACTGTCCATGATCCACGCCTCCCCGCAATGATGGTATTGCTGCCAGCGGGCCACATTTGCAGCATATTAGTGTTCGCCCAATTGGGGAGAACATCCTTTGTTGCCTGGGAGACGCGGGACGACTGCCGTGATGGCCGGGCGCGCAGACACGCAAAGCAGGCACCCCGGCCATCACGCTTGAGTGGCCAGCTGAGTGACTGAGTAACTGGCTGATTGGCTGCTCGCTGACCGACGCTGACCTATCGATCAGTCACTACTTGATGCCCAACCTAACCTAGGGCACGGATGCCCCGCTGCACAGCTAGCCCCGTTGCGCCTCCCTCAGGCCATCGAGCAGCGCCTGAGCTGCCGGAGCGCCCTTTAGGAACCCCTTGAGCTGCTCGCATGCGTAGTCGGAACAGTGCGCGCAGTTCTCAAGAGACCGCTCAACCGCGCACGTCCGGATCTCGCACATGCTGCAGTACCCCACCTTTCTGCCGCCTGCGCCCAGGCAGCCGTCGCAGTTGATGTCCTCTGCCTTCATGTCAGCCCCGAGGGCTTCCGACCATTCTGCTGCAATTCTGGCACGCGCCTGATTGTCGTCGGCCTGAGTGGCCAGGTATGCCGGGCATTCGTCGCAGGCGAGCCCGCAGTACGCAATAATCCTCTCCACGTCGACACTCCCCCTTTACGTTCTATAGAACATATGTTCGCAGTTGGCCGCGGAATTCCTCCCAGACGCGCCATCTTTTTTTGCGCAAAGGCGTCTAGATCCTCCCTTGCAGCTCAGGCAGATATTCGTATAGCAGAACCGTAGGCATATCGGGCGGAATGTCTTCATGCCACATCTCGAACCCAATCTCTGTCAGCATCGACGCGACCATCCCGCCGCACGGCACACAGCCTGATACTGACCGCGTCCCGTGTCCGGACATCTCGCTGAAAGCATGCGACAGAACCGCCCAGCAGAGCGCATAGTCTCCCTCCAGCACGCTGATGACGAATTCCCCTGCCTCTGGCCACATCTCCGATGAAGTATCCATGAGGAGAACTGCGCGCCGGCCATCGCCATCGTGTGCTGTGAACGCGCAGCCTCTTTTCGCCATTTCCGCAATGAAGTGCGCAGACGCAGGATGGAACACGAATCCGGACGGCAGCATTCCTCTTGCGCCCGCCACCGTTGCCGAGCCCTGAATCGCCAGCGTGAACAGATCGCCCGGGCCAGGCGAATGGATCCTTTCCACCTCAATCTCAGTAGCCCGGGCATTACCCGACGCGGCCAGCTCATTCGCGCGCGACGTTGCGGCCTGAACCGCTGCAGGCAGTGGCTCTGGATCACAGAAGAAGTATCGCAACCCGGCGATTCTCCTAAAGCCCAACGATTCGTTGAGCGCGATGCTCTCGATGTTGTCGCAGGACGTTGCAAACCGAAGCGACTTGGCGGCAGCGTGCTTCGCCTCCTCCAGCAGACGGCGGGCAATGACCCTCGCCACACCGTGCCGCCGGAAAGACGAGTCCACCCTCAGCCCCTCAAGCCACCCATCAGTTGGCGTGTGCATGGCAAGCCTGCCGAAACCTCTGACCACGCCATCGCATTCCGCGACGATAAAGCGTCCCTCCGGGTCACATACCCACTGCTTGGCCACACGCGGAACGTAGTCCTCGCCATCCCAGACGTCCGCGCTTATGCGGATCATCGCGGGGATATCGTCCAGTCCTGCAAGTCTCGTAATGACAGCCTCTGCCTGGCCCATACCATCACCTCCTCGGTCGCCCTTCGACCGACCCCTAGCAGCCTTCATCGTCGCTGTCGCAACCGCAACCCAATCCGCAACCGGTCTCTTCGCTGTCGCTACCGCAACCCGAACCACAACCGGTATCCGTGGATTCGCCATCGCCTGTCAAGTCCCTGCAACCTGTACCACAGGTCCCCGTCAAAGTCCTTCCTTGGAAACCAGGGGGTAACGGGGAACGGCGGGAAGGCGAACTCCCGGTCCGACCGGAGCGATGCGAGGGGCGTGCAATTGCGGAGTGTTGTTCGAAAGCCATCGTGGGGTAACCTGTCTCGTTTGAACCATGCATTGCCCACATCCATGGCAAGGCCTGGGCGCAACGTCTGCTTACGGGCCTCAAGCCTCAAGGCGTAACTTGAGGACCCTCTCCACGTCGAGGGATTCTAGGCCCGTGTTGACCTGTGGTAAGGTGATACGCTGCGATTCGCAGCGCTTTTTCCGCTATGTGCAGCGAATCGCGACGATGGTTGATGTATATTGGAATGTATGGGTGTATGGAGCGGGCTGGACGGTATACGCTAAGGATAAATGATCCTGATATAGGTGTCCCTGACCATACTCGTTACAGTATTTGTTGGTGGCAGCCCCTGGTTGTGCGGCGCTTCCACCATACGTCACCAGATAACTCTCCTCTCCGATGCCATATGCAATTATACACTGTGTTATGCGTCAACCATTGCGGCGATTCGCGGCGGATAGAGAAAGAAACGCCGCGATTCGCGGCACATTCCATTCAATCCCAAACAACCGTCCCCGAAAGGTCTCGATCGGCCGACCCGGCTCAGCCTAAGCAGCTCACAGTCGACGTCTTCAGCGCGAGATCATCAAACCGAAAGCGATTCTGGTCCGACTCATGGGATGAACGGCCCAGCGGGCGGTTATGCAGCGGCGCTCAGCGCTTGGCGCTTTTCGGCCGTACCCGCGACCGTCCGCGAGGCGCATGGGTGCCTAAGGGCTTGCGGCCTTCGGGACTAGCGCGGCTTTAGCGGGGCCCTGACCTGTACCAGCACAGGGTGCGATTCGCACCGACCCATCCTCGCCCCCCGCACGGCTAGTAGGAATTGGGCGGGAGCACGGGGAACACTACGGATAGCAGAGCTATTCGGAACAAGAGTCACTCGCGAGTGGATGGACGCCTTCGCCCAGCTGTGCCGCAACTTCCTCACTCTGAATGTAACAGACAGGCTGCCCGGAATCCGCGTGCCCACCCTGGTGATCAGCGCGGCCGAGGACATCTTGAAGCCTCCCAGCTACGGACAGATCATCCATGACCAGATCCCCTGCTCCAAATTCGTGGTCGCGGAAGGCGCAGGCCACGCGTTGTTCCTGGAAAAGGCCGATGAGTTCAACCGCCTGGTTTCGGATTTCATCCGGGGCGTGCCGAACGAGCAGTAGCGGTCCAGGCCACTTGCGTGCCCCGACAGCAATACTTGCGGTCAGAAGACCCCGAACCCTTGCGCCGCTAGGGTCACCAGGGTGCTGAACACGGTTGGTGGCTGACAGCAGATCGCCGATGAGTGACGGGCGACCGATTATGACTGACAACTGATTGCCGATGATCGCTAAGAACCGCGCTCGTCACGTCGGCAAGCGATTCGCACCCAGTGAGCATCATCGCCACTTGCAGTTGCTTCGCGTACTCCGCAAGCTGCAGGCGAACTCCTTCGGCCCGGCCGCCCACTGCCGCCACACACAGCGGGCGGCCCACGAGCACGGCATCAGCACCAAGAGCGAGCATCTTGAGGACATCCACCCCGCTGCGCACACCGCCGTCTACCAGCACAACTACCTGGCCATTGCCCGCACTGTCGCCCCTCAGCGCGCGGACGATGCCAGGCAGTACATCCGCCGTACCCGGCGTATGATCAAGAGCTCTCCCGCCGTGGTTGGACACGACTATGCCCGCTGCCCCGGCCTCCGCGGCGATCACCGCGTCTTCAGGCGTCATGATCCCTTTGAGAATCACCGGCCTGTCCGCCGCCTGCACGACCTCGCGGATCTGTTCGGCCATCTTGGGCTCGACTTTCTGCCCGAGCAAGGCCATGTTGACCAGTCCAGCCGCGTCCACATCGACGGCAATCGCAACCGCCCCCGCGTCCCTGGCGCGCAGTACCCTCTGAATCAGCGCGTCCTGTTCACGAGGCTTGATCACCGGAATCGCATGCCCCCCAAATTCAGCCGTTGCCGCGATGGCGGCCTCGAACACCTCAGGATCTCCGCCATCGCCTCCCATGCCGATGGAGCCCGCCGACTGCGGTCCGTCGATCATCGCTCGGGCCAGTTCGTGTTCGGTAATGCCGTCCATCTTGTTCACCCGCACGCCCGCGACCGCCGCCCCGAGAACGGGCATGCTCAAATCGATCCCCAAGAGTGTAATGCGCGTATCGGGTTGCCTGGCGTTGTGCAGTACCCTTAGGTTGATCTTCCTCCTGGCAAGGGCCTCAACGTTAGCGATGAATCCGCTGCCGGTTCCCACGCCCCCGAATCCAGGAATCTCCCCCGCGCAAGCGACCCCATTGCATTGCCTGCAGAGTCGGCATGCCCTGCTCAGTCTGTCCGCGGCATTCTTTCGCGCCGTCAGCAAGTCCATCTACATACCTCCTGCTCTATCTGCCCCGGCTCTTCCGCTCTCGGCGAAAGCGCGCCCGGGATTCGGCCGTCATCTTCTCCGTGGCATACTGGAATATGAGTCTTGCCGACTCCTCCTTCCACTCCATAAGAAAAGCCTCCACTTGATCGGGCCGCAGTTTCCAGGTCTCCCGCAGAAACCAACCCAAGCCCTGGTGAACAACGCGCTCCTCATCGAGCATGAGCGGACGGATGAAATCAAGCAGCGCGCCCACTCCGGCCGCATCGTCTTGCTCCTTGCACTCCTTAAGAAGCGCGAGCATCGTTACCGGCACAGCCCTTCGAGTCCACTTGGACTCCGAGTCGCGCCACGATGCGAACCCGTCCAGTCCTACCTGGGGCATGTCGAGGAATCGGGGCAGCACATCGCCGCAAAGCCCATCGGACGTGGCCCAGTCCTGCACCCAAGTGTCGAACCACTTTCTGAGACGCGGGAAAACCGCGGGGGTGAACTCCTTGCTCCAGTCTTTCATGAAGCGCACAGCGAAGCCCGCCTCTTCCCACTTGCCGCTCTGCATGAGCATGTCTCCGAGCTCCAGAAAGCCGTCAAGGCCCAGTTCATCACGGTATCGACCCAGAATCGCCTTGCCCTTGTCCGCCACGAGGGCCCTGTCCACTCCGTAGGGATCATGCCCCTCTCGAAAGAACCTGGCATACTTTTCGACCACGCGCTCATCCGCATGGGCTACACAGAAATCCGTGAGCTCCTGATAGACCGCCAAGACAACCGTCTCCACAGCATCCTATCCTCTCTTCAATGATCGGCCCGGCCCCGCGACTGTCGCTCTGCGCTACGTGCTACGCTCCGGCTATCAAGGTCTTGAAGAACCCGACCGCCCTCTCTATGTCCTCGATGGATGCGCGCTCATTCACGCCGTGCATCCTGGCCACATCCTTCTGAGCCAGCCTGCACGGAGTGAACCGGTAGACCCCGGACGCCAGCGGTTCCAGCATCTTCGAGTCAGTGCCGCCCATGACCAAGTAGGGCGCGACAACTGCGTCCGGGTAATGCCTGCGAATGCAGTCTGTTATCAGTTCGAACCCAGGGCTCTCAATTGGCGCTACGGTCGATGCCGGACTGTAGGTAAGCACCTTTATCTTGACCCGGCCGTCGCCCACCGCGTCCGCGACATGGTTGACAACATCCTTAGCCGTGTCGCCCGGAAGCAGACGGAAGTTGATTACCGCCGTTGCCCGCGACGCCAGGACGTTGGGCTTCACACCGCCCGATATCATGGTGGGAGCAGTAGTGGTTCTGATCATCGCCGCCGTCTCCGGCGAACTGAGCATGACCCGCTTGATCAGCGGCGCGAACAAGGCCGCGTCTGCGAAGACAAGTCGCCTTGCGGGCCCGAAATTCGGGGCGATCTTCCGGAACAACTCCCGGATAGGACTGGCGATTCGAGACGGCATCTGCCTGGCCTCCACCCGCGCAATAGCCTGCGCCAGCACGCCTATGGACGTATTGCGCCCGGGAGCGGACGAATGCCGCCCTTGTCTCCTGCCTCCTCATCGCAAGTAGAGATAATGTAGATGTCGCGAGACGGAGTGAAACCCGCTTCCAGCATCTCCTCCACGGCTTCGAGGATAGTGATGAGACCAAACTTCATGTCGAGCGCGCCGCGCCCCCACACATAACCATCGGCGATCGCGCCCGAGAAGGGCGGATACTCCCAGCCCTCCCCATCTGCCGGAACCACATCCATGTGCGACCCAATCAGTGTTGACGGCGTGCTCGCGCGCTGTCATGGCACACCCCCCACAATGAGTTCTGTACGGTTCTCAGGCGCCAGTGGCCGTCCTAGCCGTTACGCGCCCTCGCTTACCGATCCTCAGCGTGCCCCGCACGCCCAGCACGCAGGATCAGCCTTCACCTCTATCTGATCGAACCTCATCCTCATTCCGTCCCAGAGCAGAAGCCTGCCCGCGAGCGGCTCGCCCGTGCCCGTGATCATCTTGAGAACCTCTGTCGCCTCGATTGCACCTATCACCCCCGGCGCCGACGACAGCACGCCCGCGCGCTCCGGAGCGAGCGTCCCAGAATCCTCAGCACCGTCCTCCGAGCCCGCCCCTGACGCGCCCGCCGTCGCATCTCCGCCAAATACGCACCTGTAGCACGGCCCGCGCCCAGGCACGTAAGTCATGGCTTCACCCATCCACCCCGATACCGCCCCGTGCACCATGTGCTTGCCCGCCGCCACACATGCATCGCTCAGGATGAACCTGTCGCCCAAGCTGTCCAGGGCATCGACAACTACATCGTAGCCCGCGACTAGCCCAGCGGCATTGTCGCGCCCCAACTTCACCTCCAAGGCCTCAACACGCACGCCCGGATTGAGCTCCCGGATCCGACGTGCCGCCGACTCCACCTTGCACATGCCCAGGCTGCCCATACCGTGGGCTATCTGCCGTTGCAGATTCGACAGCTCCACCACGTCCGGGTCTGCCAGCCCAAGGACGCCAACGCCCGCCGCAGCCAGATAAAGCGCGATAGGAGAACCCAGTCCTCCCAGCCCCACAACAAGGGCCCTGGCCGACCGGATTCTCCTCTGGCCTTCCCCGCCAACACCGGCAAGGCACAGATGCCTGCTATATCGCTGGATCTCCTCAGACGTCAGCTCGGCCTGTCCCTCCATTTCCCACTCCGCCCCTTCTCCCCATCTGCCGCCTACCGCCCGTCCCGCTCGGCAATCCACGCCGCAGCAGTCGCGAGCACCTTCTCCTTCTCGGGTTCGTTGAAGATCTCGTGATACAGACCGTCCCAGACGACCAGTTTCTTGTCGGGATGCGGGTTTCTGTTGAAGAACTCCACTGTAGCCTGGGTCGAGCAGATTGGATCGTCGCCTCCCGGCATGAACAAGCATGGGGCGGCGAAGGAGTCAGCACCCTCCCGCACGTTGCGCATGGCTGCGTCGAACTCGACGAAGAACTTGGTCGTCACCTTTGGATACCTGATCTTGTCGGCATTGTACGCTGCCACAATCGCAGGATCGTGCGACAGATGCCGAGCTGGGATCCCGGTGTCCACCGCCAGGCGCGGCGCGATCCAGGAAGCCGCTATCCCGAACGCGCTCTTCACAGGCGACACCTTCATACGAAGGTCAAGGCAGGGCGAGCTCGCGACGACTCCAGTGATTGTTCTGGCCCGCCGCTGGGCATACCCCAGCGCGATCAGGCCGCCCATGGAGTGCCCTATGAGGAACAGCTTGAGCCCGGAATTACGACCCTTGGCGGTGCGGATCACGAGCCACAGGTCATCGTAGAACTGCGTCCATCGGTCCACGTGCCCGCGCGCGCCCCCCGATCTGCCCTGCCCTCGGTGGTCATAGGCATACACGGCATAGCCCCGCTGCGCGAAGAATTGCGCCACATGCGTGAATCTTCCCGAGTGGTCAGCGAGGCCGTGGCAGATCACAACGATGCCCCTTACCACCTCGATTGCTCCATCGGCCTTGGCCGGCAACCACACACGGCAGAACAGGTCCGTTCCGTCCTGGGCCTTCAGAGTCTCTTCCTTATACACGGCTTCCGAATAGACCGTTTCCGGCATTGCTTGTCCCTCCTTTGCAGGCAGGCATTCAGGCATCGGCCTACTGGCTCATATGATACCGAGTTCCTTGCCGACCTTCTTGAACGCCTTCAACGCGAATTCCAGGTCTTCCTGCGTGTGGGTGGCCATGACGATCGTGCGCACTCGGGCCTTACCGCGCGGCACTGTTGGGAACGCCAGGGCCTGGGCAAACACACCTTCCTCGAACAGCCTGTCGGACAGCTTCATCGCCAACGCGCCTTCGCCCACGATGACCGGGGTGATGGGCGTCTGGCTGACACCTGTGCTGAACCCCAGATCCTCAAGGCCCTTCTTGAAGAACCGGGTGTTCTCCCACAATGTATCGATGATCTCCGGCTCCTCCACCAGGATGTCGAACGCCTCCAGGCAGGCCGCGGTGACCGCCGGCGGATGAGACGTACTGAAGAGAATGGGCCGGCCGCGGTGGATGAGGTAATCGATCAGGGTCTTCGTCCCCGCCACATACCCGCCCAACACGCCGATGGCCTTCGACAGCGTGCCCACCTGTATGTCCACCTGTCCATGCAAGTCGAAGTGGTCGACAGTGCCTCGGCCGTTGCGGCCCAGAACGCCGCTGGCGTGGGCATCGTCCACCATGGTGATCGCCCCGTGCTCCTTGGCAGCCCGCACGATCTCCGGCAGCTTGGCGATGTCGCCGTCCATGCTGAATACGCCGTCAGTCACTACCAGAACATGGTGCCCTGCATCGCGCACAGCGTCAGTCTCGTCGAGTTGCTTCCTCAGTCCGTCTATGTCGCCATGTGGAAAGACCTTGATGTCAGCCCGCGACAGTCTGCAACCATCTATTATGCTGGCGTGGTTGAGCTCGTCGCTGACGATCACGTCTTCCTTCCCCAGGACGGCCGCTACTGTGCCCGCATTAGCAGTGAACCCCGACTGGAACACCAGCGCCGCCTCAGTGTGTTTGAATGCGGCAATCTTCCTCTCCAGTTCCACGTGCATATCCATGGTTCCCGCGATGGTGCGCACCGCGCCCGAGCCAGCTCCGAGCGCCTGCGCCGCCTGCGCCGCCGCCGCGATCATCCGTGGGTGAGTCGTAAGGCCCAGGTAGTTGTTGGACGAGAGGTTAATGACCTCCCGGCCATCATACACAGCCCTGGCCTCCTGTTGCCCCGTCAAGACCTTGGGATACCTGAACAGCTTCTGTTCACGAAGCTTGGCAAGCTCATCGTTGAGATAAGCCAGTGCGTCAGACATGTACAATGCCTCCTCCATTGAGATATGCTCGGCCGTGCCATGCCGATGTCGATACATCGTTCTTCGGACGCTTGCGCGCTATGGGTACAAGATTACCTTTCCGCATTTGCCCGACATCATGAGTTCCATTCCCTGATCCAGATCGTCCCAAAGAGACATCCTGTGCGTTATCACCGGCATTATGTCGAGCCCCGCCTTCAGCAGCGCCCGCGCCTGATACCACGTCTCGAACATCTTGCGCCCGTTGATGCCCTGCACGGTGAGGCTTCGGAATATGATGTCGGAGGCTAGGTCTATCTCCATCGGCCTGGACGGAATCCCCAGAAGCGATGCGAACCCAGCCTTGCGCAGCGCTTGAAACCCCTGCCTTATGGCGATGGGGTTGCCCGACATCTCCAGCAGAACATCGGCGCCGAGCCCTCCTGTGGCGTTCCTGACTGCCGCCACGGGGTCGTCCTTGGTCGGGTTGATCGCCAAGTCTGCGCCGAGCTTCTTTGCCAGCTCAAGGCGGTATTCCGACACATCAGTGACATAGACTTCAGTGGCGCCCGAGCGCTTGGCAACGCTTATGGCGCATAGCCCGATAGGACCCATGCCGGTTATGAGGACGGTCTTGGCCGCCAGGTCAGTCGCCAGCGCTGTGTGGACTGCGTTGCCGAACGGGTCCTGGATAGCGGCGACTTCGTCAGGTATGTCGATGTCCCAGATCCAGCAATTGAACTCAGGAAGGACAACGTATTCGGCGAAACACCCGTCCCGGTCGATGCCTACGATCTTGGCTTCCCGGCAGATGTGCGCCTGCCCGGTGAGGCAGTAGAAGCAATGCCCACACGCTGTGTGCGTCTCCGCCGAGACGAACTGACCCGCCTTGACTTTCTCGACGCCTTCACCCACTTCGACAACATCCCCGCAGAACTCGTGCCCGAAGATCCTTGGCGTTTTCACCCGGCCCTGCGACCACTGGTCCCACTCGTATATGTGCACGTCAGTGCCGCAAATGGCAGTCGCGCGCACCCGGATCAACACCTCGCCCCTGCCGGGCTGGGGAATGGGAACCACGACCTTTTCGGCGCCTGGAGACGGCGATGTTTTGGCAATGGCCCGCATCTCTCCCCGCATCCGTAAGCCCCCTTCAATGATGCCAGCCTGTATCAGCTAGCCACTTTAGGTACCGGGATATGTATTCTAGTCGCGCGCGCCCATACCTCCTTACACTCATTTTCGCCCTCATACCGCGTTCTCAACTCCGGCCCCTTGCCTCGTTGCCAGTTCCTTGTCGCATCCCTCTCATCACGCATCGCGCACTGCACTACGCTGCGTAACCCTCAGCCCGCTGGATAAACTACGCTGGATGGACTATCTGAGAAATGCATCAACGAGGCGATCTCCAGGACAATCCATGGGGAATCTGCAGGACATGGGTGATGAACGTGAAGCAAGGTCCCGACAAGCAGCTCATGGTTCGCCTGGCCGGGCTCATCCTGGTCGGGCTGGTCATGGCAGTCATATTCTCGAGTGGGTATGAGGACAGGGCGCGCAAGCGCGGGGAACCAACGGGGCAGGACGATGGATTTCGCATCGTCGAGCTGCCGGCTGCGCCGGACGAGGGCATAGCGAATGTCTATGACGCCCGCTCTTCGATCGCCGCAGCAATCGCGCCTTCCCAGGCAGGCACCGGCGAATCGCGCCCCCTTTGGGCGGGCGGCGCGAGCGGTTCTGACGTGCCAGAACCGCTGCCGCAGGGTGCGAAAGCTGCAGAAACGTGCTCATGCGGCGACCTGCATCGACTGTGGCTGGAAGAGCCGAGGATGGTCGGCGAGCACGTGCAGGATTTACAGGAGGGACTCACGGTATCGGGGCACTATGCCGGCCCTGCAGACGGGGTGTTCGGCCCCGGGACCGACCGGGCGGTGCGGGCCTTTCAGACCAGTGCAGGGCTGCCCGACAACGGCATTGTGGACATGGCGGTGTGGATGGCCCTGGGACGAATATGTGAACCCATCGTAGCCACATCGCTCAAGCCCAGCGGCGACATCATCGAAGCCAGTCCGGATCCTGGTTATGGCCCAGGCCAAGCAGTCTGGCGCGCCGTCCTCATAGACACGTCCAACCTCACAGTGACCCTCCTCGAAAACGGGAAGCCGGTGAACCAGTACCGCGTTGGGGTCGGAAAGCCGTCTACCCCCACCCCTCTGGGCTACTTCAAAGTCACCGATAAGGCAGCCTGGGCAGGCGGGTTCGGCACCCGGTGGATGGGACTGGATGTGCCGTGGGGGAAATACGGGATACACGGCACCAACAAGCCATGGACCGTCGGGCAACGTAAGTCCGGCGGATGCGTGCGCATGCTCAACCGCGATGTGGAACGGCTCTACTCCATTGTTGAAGTGGGAACGCCCGTGATCATAACCGCCGGGCACTTCGGCGCGCTCGGATCAACCCGGCCCCGGATAGAACCGGGAGCCAAGGGCAGCTATGTGTACGCGATCCAGCTGAGACTGGCGAAGCTAGGCTACAAGCATGCCGGTGTAGACGGCGTCTACGGCCCGGCCACCGAGCGCGCGATCATGCAACTGCAGCGGGACAAGGGGTTGCCGGTGACGGGCATAGTGGACATGCAGACATACCAGGCCCTGGGGATGTCGGTTATGGACTAGATATACTGGTCTTCGCTGCAGGTCGCCAAGGCCTTGACGAACTCCTCCAAGCGCTGCGCCACTCTGACGAGAATCGACAGGGGGCCATGCATCCCCCCGACTCAGGTCGGAAGGATCATAGCCCCCACTTCGCTCAACCATCTAGACTGACTGAACCGACTTTACCTCGGCGATTTCCTGCTTAAGTATCCTCTCGATACCGTTCTTCAGCGTCATCGTCGACATCGGGCAGCCAGCGCAGGCGCCCTTCAGCCTGACCTTCACGATTCCATCTTCAGTCACGTCCACTAGCTCGACATCGCCGCCGTCAGCCTGCAGCGATGGCCTTATCCTGCCAATCACAGCTTCAATCTTCTCGCGCATGTCGCTCAGCCCCTTTCTGCTACGTGCCACAATACTAGCATTCCATCGAAAGAGGGTCAACACAACGGGGCGCGCTCCGATCACCTGACGGTGCCGCGGAAATGCGCATGCACGTGGGCATGGCCACCCGAAGGCTGGGGCTAGGGCCGGCTCTGGAGTTGGGCTGTGCGGCTGAAGCGGCCCATTTGGGCCATCGGGCACGGCACTGCGGCAGCTGACCTCAGCCTGGGCGGCACCACGTCCCGCATCGCAAGGTCAGCGTATGTCTCCCTCTCCACAATTACATCGGCTCTCCCATCGCGGACAAGCACGACTGCCGGGCGGGGGTAACGGTTGTAGTTGCTTGCCATGGAGTAGTTGTAGGCGCCCGTGCAGAACACCGCGACAGTATCGCCGACTTCCGGGCGCGGCATGCTGATGTCCCACACAAGCATGTCTCCTGACTCGCAGCAGTTCCCGGCAATCGAGACCGTCTCCAAAGTCTCCATACTCTCCATATTCCCCCGCCCAGGGCTCGCCGCTCGGTTAGCCAGCGCCGCCTCGTATTCAGCCTGATACAGGGCCACACGAGGGTTGTCCGCCATGCCGCCGTCCACCGAAACGTATGTCCTAACGCCTTCGATGCGCTTGACCGAGTTCACTGCATACAGCGTGGTTCCCGCCTCACCCACGATTGACCTCCCCGGCTCCAGCAGCAGGGTCGGAAGGGGCAGTCCGTGCCTGGACGCCGCCTCGCGTAGCGCCGGGGCCACGGCCCGAGCAAGATCACCCGCGGTGATCGGATCATCCTTGGAGTTGTAGCGGATTCCCAGCCCGCCGCCGATGTCCAGTTCCTCCATGACAAACCCGGTGGCTTCGTAGGCCTGCCGGGCAAAGCTCATCATGATATCCACCGCGTCCACAAAAGGCTCCATTTCGAACACCTGTGAACCTATGTGGCAGTGAAGCCCGGTCAACCTCACATTGGCCAGCCCTTTCGCGATGCCCACAGCGCGAAGAGCGTCTCCATTAGGTATGACTATGCCGAACTTGGAGTCGATCTGACCCGTTTTGATGTAGTCGTGAGTATGCGCCTCGATTCCTGGCGTGAGGCGCAGCATTGCATTGGCGATCAGGCCCTTCGAGCGCGCGAGCCTGTCGATCAAGCGGAGTTCGTCGAGGCTGTCGGCGATGAATCGGACCACGCCCACACTGAGCGCGAATTCGACTTCAGCCGCTGTCTTGCTGTTGCCGTGGAAGTATATGCGGTCTGGCGGGCAACCCGCTGCGACCGCCGTATACAGCTCGCCCCCGGAGCAAACGTCCAGGGAAAGCCCCTCTTCCAGCACTAGCAGGGCAATGGCCTTTACCATCAGCGCCTTGCTGGCGTAGATCACGCGCACATCGGGGTAGCGTGCGCCAAACTCCTCTACGTAAGAGCGGCAAGCCCGGCGTACAGCGTCCTCATCTATGACGTACAGCGGAGTGCCGAATCGCTTTGCGAGGGTGACTGCATCGCAGCCTCCAATGGTCAGATGTCCCTTGCTGTTTACATTAATATGACTATTGCTTCGATGACTCAATCTCTGCACTCCCCTGTTGCAACGCTTGCTGCTGCAGATAAATTATGCATACCTTACCACATCGGCAGGGGAGACGCAAGCGGAAATCCGCGCCTATCGCATGAGTCCCGCGCGCCGGGCCAGGCGCACGATGGCCTCGTCACACTTGTCAAGCACATCGCGCTCATCGATGTTGGCGAGCCGCCCATCGCCGTACACTACCTGGCCGTCAACCATTGTCATCACAACATCCGAGGAATGCGCCGAGTAAACAACTCTCGACACTGGGTCCACGCACGCGCCCGGGCTAGCGTGAGGTTTTCGCAAGTCGAGCAGGACGATATCGGCCTTCTTGCCCGGCTCAATGCTGCCTATCTCGTCTTCCATGCCCAGAGCGGCAGCGCCGCGCAATGTGGCCATCTCCAGCACCGTCAATGCCGGCATTGCCATCGGCCCCAGGCGAGGCTTGTGTATCAGAGCAGCCATCCGCATCTCAACGAACTGGTCCAGGTTGTTATTGCCGCCCGCCCCATCCGCGCCCAGGCTGACATTGATCCCCATCTCCAGCATTTCAGGCACCAGGGCGATGCCCGATGCCAGCTTGAGGTTGACAGACGGGCAATGCGCCACGTGGGTTCCGGTACGCTTCAGGGTGTCCAGCTCAGCCTGGTCCAAGTGAACGCAGTGAGCCAGGATCGTCCTGGGGCCAAGCATGCCTACTTGGTCAAGGTAGATGACGTTACGCGCTCCGCGCTCGGCCTGCACAATCTCGATCTCACCACGGTTCTCGGACGAGTGTGTGTGTATGTAGGCCCCGCGCTGCCCGGCAATTGCGCCTACCTCCCGCAGCAGCCGGTCGCCACAGGACACAGCGAACCTGGGGGTGAAGGCATAGCGCAGACGTCCGTTCGCGGAGCCGTCCCACTTGTCTGCCAGCTCCACACTGGCGGCCAAGGAAGCCTCGCCCGTCTCGCGCAACGCCTCGGGAAGATCGTCTCCCCAGTCCATCATCACCTTGCCCGATACAGCTCTGATGCCGGACTGAACTATCGCCCGAAACGCGCTCTCGGTGTGGTTCACAGTTTCCATGTCAACCACGCATGTAGTGCCTCCACGCAGGAGTTCGGCTATCCCCAGAAGCGCTGAGTAGTAGACTGACTCTTCGTCGTGCGCGGCCTCAAGAGGCCAGGTGCGCAGGCGCAGCCAGTCGAGGAGCTCCATGTCGTCAGACATCCCGCGGAACAGCGCCTGGCACAGATGCACGTGGGTCTGAATGAGCCCGGGGATGACAACGTACCCTGAGGCGTCGATAACCTGCGGATCCTGACTGGCAACGGCGTCATCGCCATCGTCATCGCCATCGCCAACAGCGCGGATCCTATCATCTTCCACCAGGATATTGCAGTGCTCGACAACACGCCTTGCCGGGTCCATGGTTATGACAGTCCCGTTCTTGATCAATACTGAAGGCACTGACAACACTCCCTTGGCATCGCTCATAGCAGTTCTTCTCATTCCTCATGCCTCTGAAATTCTCCTGCCGCGCCCGCGGCGAGGGAAGGACAACGCGGCGTTGACCTTGAATTGTGTGACCATGAGATGTCCGGGAGGTGTATCCAAGTTGGGCAGTGGTTTCGTCTGGAGAGGGGTTGTGGAAGGTTTCTACGGGAAACCTTGGACTCACGCAGAGCGTATGGACATGCTGTCGTTCATGTCGGAAGTGGGCATGAACGCATACCTCTACGCGCCGAAAGACGATCCTTACCACAGGCGGAAGTGGCGTATTCCTTATCCGCCGAAGAAGATGGCCAGCCTGAAGCACCTTGTCTCACACGCTCGCTCAGTCGGGATATCTTTCGTCTTCTCGCTCAGCCCCGGCCTGTCGTTGCGCTATTCCGACAAGTCAGACGTGGATGCGCTCGCAGCAAAGATGGGGGTTCTGCATAACGAGGGCGTGCGCGATTTCGCGCTGCTTCTAGACGACATACCTGCGGAGCTTGCCGGCGAAGCAGATCGCAGGGCCTTTGGAAGTCTGGCCGCAGCCCAAGTCGCGTTGGCCAATGATGTCAGAGAACGTCTGCAGAATATGTCTCCCGATACCAGGCTCATAGTCTGCCCGACACAGTATCACGGAGACACGTCGACAGATTACGCGCGCGAGATGGGCGCCGGGTTACACCCCGAGATAGACATAATGTGGACCGGTCCCAACGTGTGCTCGCAGGAGTTATCATACGAATACGCCTCAGCGGCGACAGCCGCGCTCAGACGGCCAATCACCTTCTGGGACAACTACCCGGTGAACGATGCCACAATGAAGGGCGAATTGCACATAGGGCCCTACACGGGCAGAAGCGCCCAATTGGCGGAGGTGAGTCGCGGGCTCTTCCTGAACCCCATGAACCAGGCGGAAGCGTCCAAGATAGCGCTGGGCGCCGGCGCAGCCTACATGAACGACCCGAAGCGCTACGATGCTGAAGATGCATGGACAGCATCCGCGGCTAAGGTGGTGGGCGAAGCGTCAGTAGAAGCTCTCTACATATTCCGAGACGCCTGCGCCATCAGCCCACTTCACCCAAGCGATCCGCCGCTTCTCACAGAGATCGTCGATAGCGCGAAGCATCGCATGGACCGCGGTGCTCTCGTGGAGGCAGCCGGCATTCTATCAGCTCACATGTACAAGATGAAAGCCTCCGCTGAGCTGCTGCGCACTAACTCCAACAAGAAGCTCATACAGGAAATCGCGCCATGGTTGGATGAATACACACAATGGGCCGATATCGGCATTGACATTGCCAGAGCCATCGAGGCCGCTAGCTCATACGCAGAATCCCTGACTCCCTCCGGCAAGACCAGCGCCTTCTCGATGCGCGCTCTGTCGGTGGTCGGGGCACGCAACAAACTCGCTCGGATGCTATCGCGGGCAATAGGCTTCCGAACGCGCGTATGCAGCGATGTGCTGCTTCGCCCGGGTCTGGAAATCGTAAGGCGATTGCGCTCCTGAACTATCCCGTGACTTTTTTCGGATTCGGGGTCTTGATGACGAATACTTCGAGCTTCAAATCGGCTGCAGCCTTCAGACCGTGCGGTATCTTCGCGGGGCTGACCACAAAGTCCCCGGCCTGAACAGGGGCTGTCTCCTCTCCGATGGTCACCTCGCCGCGGCCGTTCGCTATGTAAAACAGCACATCCACAGGGGTTTCGTGCACGGGAACCGCGCCGTTTGGCGGAAGCGATAGCATGACCACGGAGATAGAATCCCTGTTCACCAGGAAGCGCACCTCTTCGCCACGGGGATTGGCGGACGCCTTGACCTCACTGAGGCGTATCAACTCCACCATGGAACGACCATCCTCCCTCAGACTCCATCATTAATTGCTGCTTTCTCTGCTCGGCTCATAATCTGGTTCACAACCCCAGCCAACGTCCTGCTTCCGAGATATTCGCGAAACTCTTCTGACAAGCGGCCCGGGAGTTCATCAAGAATGCACTGACCAAACGGGCATTCTTCGCGACCGCCATTCACAATGCACATGTCTACAGCAAGGTGCCCTTCCATGGCTTCCCAGACCTCGAGGAGTGTGATGTCGCCGGCCGGCCTACATAGCCGGAAGCCGCCCTTCGGGCCTCTGACAGACTGCAGTAACCCCGCTCGCACCAGCTGTTGAAGTACTTTGGACGAATGCGCGTGAGAGAAGCCGATCGTAGAAACCAATTCTCTAACTGTCACGTTCATTCCGTCGGCCCGAGCTATGAAAACCATGCTGTGCAGCGCTATGGATGTTGCTTCAGCTATCTGTATGACACTTGACACCACTGGCCACCCCCAATGCGCATTCAAGTATTATCGTACCATAATATTCATTATTGTCAAGCGGGGCGGTCACCGGACACGGCGGGGGGGGGGCGTGTAAGGATTGTGGCTCCTAAGGCCTGGCACCGTTTCCTCCATGGCGGTTAGTTAGGCTGCCCTTAGGAGCTTAGGTTGGCCTTGCGCCCCTGATCTGGTCTCTTCCCTGCAACTGCGCCAGAACTCATCCCTCAGCCCCCGTCATGGCTCTCAACCGGTCCACAAGCCCTTCAACTTGCCCGTTGCTCAGCAACTCGATCTGCCCATACCAGGGCCCCGTCAAAGCCGCGCTCATCCCGCAGGGCGCGAGCCTTAGGCGCCCATGCGCCTCGCGGACAGTCGCGGGCGCGGTCGAAAAGCGCCAAGCGCTGGGCCTGGACCGAGGCACCGCCGAGGCGCGGCCGAGACGCGACGGTCATACCCCCGCTGAGCGGCAATTCCCTGACCTGTCTCGCTTGAAGCGGGTTGCCCCGCGGTGGCTTTCGAACAACACTCCGCAATTGCACGCCCCTCGCATCGCTCCGATGCGTGATACCCATCGCAGATACCTTGCTCTCATACCACCAGTCCAGCTCTTTTGCCATCACTCCATCGATAGTAACGTAGAGCCTGTTCGGCGCACCGGACGTCTCGATGCTCGCATCGGCAGGTGAAGATTCACCGAGGGTCAAGGCAACGCGGGCATTAGCGAGGCTGACGGCTGGAATTTATTAGGTACCTGCGGGTTTTCCCGCAGGTTTTTCTTGGAACCTGCTGGATTTCCCGCAGGTTGTGCAGAGTCGAGCGGATGGAAGGACTGATTTGATGAAAAGCGGGGCCCCTTAAGGCCCTTTGGTCGTTGCGGGGAGGACCATTGCCGCCATTCCAGGTTTACCCATCGTCTGTAGCTGG
>ENA-UOOR01002237-UOOR01002237.1-fermentation-metagenome-genome-assembly--contig:-NODE-2237-length-20111-cov-15.846879_pt1 | contig 20111 bp, 17 predicted proteins | sample MGYA00245780_ERZ724029 | MGnify/ENA primary metagenome ERZ724029 (study PRJEB28704, sample SAMN03018315) | fermentation metagenome | biome: anthropogenic terrestrial biome; feature: soil... | reverse complement strand
ATCCTTCGCTTACGCTCAGGATGACAAAAACGAGAATATTGAAATGGAAATTATACATGCAATCTATATCTTATATTTATTATATCCCAATTGGATTTAATTAACAATTTAATATTGCATAGATATGGGGACACATCTTCAAAATTAAGCTGCCCTCTTAGGGATAGATTTCGAAGGAATGTCCCCGTATTTTTTATATCGTTACTTCATCTAATCCTTTTAAATCGTATCTGTTAATAATGTCTATCAGTTTGATTGCGTACTGGGAATCTGTTGCATATCCGCATCTTTTAAGTGCCCAGGCTCCTTTTGTGCTGTCGTACATCACTTCTCTGAAAGGTGCGTATCTTTCTCTTAAAAGCAATAAGTCCTTGTGGTCCTGCCAACTCTCTTTTTCATTGTTATATGCTCTGAACTCGGCATCTATTCTGAATGCCACTCCGTTATATTCCTCCCATGTATTGGAGGTTACTGAGCCATTTGTCCCCTCACCTTTTATTCCAAAAAGATTGTAGGAAAACCTGCCTTCATATTTGTCCACAGGTACACTTTGTCCCCAGCCTGTTTCCAATATTGCCTGTGCAACTTGCAGTGAAGCTGACATACCTGTAAATTTTCTTGTATTCACAGCAAGCTTGGAGACCAAGTCTAAATATAAGTCTTTTTCAATCACAGGTTTAGCCGAATATAGCTGCCCCGTATAAATTGTAAATTTAACCTCTTCACTTATGATTGTCTTACCGCCATATATCCCTTCCGCTCTTAAGCTCCAAGAACCGTCATCACCTTCTTCAGGAATAATTACTGCAATGTTTTTCTCCGATATTACTATTTCCTTACCTGTCCTTGCATTTGTAAGAATATATTTTATACTGTCTAATTTCACATTCGTTTTAATATTCAGCTCTGCTGCTTGCGTTAAAACCTGTCCTGGTCCTACTCCTTGCAGCAGAAGTTTTGGAGTGCCCGTTACATTAACCGTTACTCTGCTGCTTATGTGAGTATTGCCTGCTGTATCTTTTACCCTTACATATAAATTTTTGCTCCCTGCATCTTCAGGCCCCGGGAACCAGGAGTATGAGCCATAACCTGATTTAAACATCAAGGTTTCTTCACCGGTTGCATTATCAACCATTATATATTCCGTATCAGTTACATTGAAATTTCTTTGTGCCAGCAGGGTTACAGAACCGTCAATTGATTGTCCCTGTTTAACTCCGCCTAAATAAAGATATCTGTCAACGTCAATTCCAATGTTTACATATTCGCCATGGTATGCATTTCCCTTAGTATCATAAGCAATAACTCTTACAGACATATTGCCGTTGTCTTCCATAACGGGAATCATTGTGAATGATTGCTCCGGGTCAACTCCGGGAGAAATATAATATGCCCCGTTATCAGGGTTTATCATTTCATATTTTACATATGATGCCGAGAAATTCAAGTTTGTGCTTAAAGGTACCGAATAGTCTGTAATCAGCTGACCTTCAGTTATACCTTTTAGCTCTATCTGAGGGTCTATTTTTACCGTAACCGGTATCGAATCGCCTGCTAAGAAATTACCTTTTGCATCATAAAATGCTGAAATAAGAACTTTCTGCCCATTATCTTCCATGGCAGGAACCCATTCATAAGGGCTATTTATGCTGCTGCCTCCTGCAATAACAAATCCTTTTGCTGTATCCCTATCTAAAAGAAGATATTTTATTTCTTTTGCTCCTTTAGGTGCATCATTTATAATTCTTGTATATAGCTCGGTTGTTCCTGTAATAGTTTGTCCAGCTTTTACCGATGAAATTTCCACATCAAAAAAATTCGTAACTTCAGAGCTTTCTGATGAATCCACATATACTGCTCTTTCATCATTGTCCCATTCTATCCCCACACCCAAGGCATTGCTTATTAAACGTATGGGAACAAAGGTACGGTCTCCGGTTATTTGAGGAGCCACATCAATAATTGTGTATGTAGTTTCATTATCATTTGTATATTCAACTAAGTAACTGTCAATTCTAAGAAGTATATGTACATCTTCTTTAGATATATGAACCGCCCTGTTATCATTGTCCCATTCAACTACAGAATCCAATTCTTCGGCTATTACCCTTATGGGCACTAATGTTCTGTCATTACTTATATAAGGATCCACATCGGGTTTTATTCTCTTGCCGTCAATTACTATCTTAATGGAATCTTCGGCATAAGCATCCGGTGCAGAATATTGAACAAAAGCAACCAATAATAACAATGAAATAAAAATTGGCCATTTAAAATATTTTATTTTCATCATCCACCTCTTTATTTCTTTTTTTACATTATACCATGAAAATCGACATAATAAACATTAACATTATATTACAATTAAACGTTGTTAGAGCATCTCGCAGTCTCGCTGCACATTTTTGTTTGCTCCCTCTGGTCGCACAAAACTGGCGCTCGTTGCGAATGACCTACCGCTATTTTTCAGAAAAAAGACTCTGAAAAATAGGGTTAGGGCATCTTTAGTTGGTAACTTCTAATAGAGATACTCCTACCCACAGTTTTAGAATATCAGACAGAACAAGTTTATTAACAATTAATTGGTACTCTGTACTATCGAACCTTAGTATTCTTTTATCTATAACCTGCACAAGTATATCTGCATCTAAACTCTTGATTTCCTTTCCTAAGGAGGAAGCATATTTTTCTTTTATTGATTTTTCAATTTCAATATTGTCTATCATGTCTATTTGTTCTTTGCTTAAATTAGTAAATTCCAATATGACGGAAATATCCTTCAACACAATATTTGCATTGTTGATTGAGCTTTCAAGCTTATTAAGTTTTTCATCTTTATCTTCAATGGTATGCTCCAAATATGCTATCTTTTCATAAAACCCTTCCATTCTATGGCTGACTAATATGCTTATGCCCAAAGAGCCTGCAACTGTTCCCCAAAGCAATCCGGTTATAAAGCAAATGAGAAATTTATATCCTGCGGTATTTTTAACATTTTTCTTTCTCCTGATTTTCATCATTTCCCCCATATATTACTGCATCTTTGAAGAAGCTTGATGAATTCATATCCTACATTTGCACCGGTTAATGAAATCAGAATAAAAAACGCTTGCTTTATCAGTGTTTTTATCTCGCCTTCAAACAGCCCTTTTTCAATCACCACAAAGGATGTAAAAGTGCCGCCCAAGGATGCTGCTATAGCCCATAATTTTATTGAGCCGGCAACATCGGTCATCACCTTTAAGGGAGGAGCATTTGTCATAAGAGCTCCCAATCCGGAAAATAAGCTTGCCCCTATAACCACTCCAAATGCAATTAAAAAGTTCTGCACAACACTTGAATAAAAAGAAGACATTTTATCACCATACTCTCTTTATAAAGTATGAATGTAAAATGTCTTTATGATTTATTATGGAATTTATACGTGAACATGAATATGCTTTTTGTGTTTTTCACCCTGAATGAAATGAAGGATCTCAATTTTTATGAAATTCCGCAGTTTCGCACACAAATTTATTTGCTCGTAAACTCACATAAATTTGGTGCTCATTGCGAATGACCTACCGCTATTTTATTAGAGGTATGGGGACACACCTCCCTATATAAAAGGAAGAGGGACACACCTTCAAAATTAGATGACCCCATGCGGGATAGCTTTTGAAGGAATGTCCCTGTACTTAGCCTCTGTTGGTAGGAGGAATGTCCCCAAATCAAGTCTGAAAAATCGGGTTAGGGCATCTTTACTGTTCTTTGACAAAGCCTAATCTATATGCATCTAAAAGCATTTCCAAATCTTTTATCTGACCCTTCATAACTTCCCCTGCATCGGTATCCTTAACCCTTTTTCTTTCTAATTCCTTTTCTAAAACCATGGTAGTTGAATGAATATCCTTTTCTTCTTCTATTGCTTTTTGCGTTGATTCAAATGGATTATGGGATACCAAAAGTAATCCGTAGGAATTATATATAAGAGTATAGCCTGCAATTCCGGTAGTACCCTGATATGCTCTTGAAAATCCTCCATCTATAACTATCAGTTTTCCGTTTGCTTTTATGGGGCTTTCTCCGCTTTTGCTTTTAACAGGCACGTGACCGTTAATAATATGCGAGCATTCCGAATTCAAGCCGAATTCCTCGAAAATCCTTCTGCACATTTCTTCACTGTCTTCTAATTTAAAATACGGACTTTTAGTTTCTTTATGTGTTTTCTTGTCATCCACGAAATATCTTTCAAAAGTAGTCATCCTATCTTTGCCGAACAAAGGAGAATCAGCACCCGTCCATAAATACCAGGTAATGTCCATGCCATATTGTTTAGCTTCAGGATTGGTTTTATGAAAATATCCTTCCCTTACCAGTATTTCAAGCCTGTCAAAATAAGCCTTGCCGCTGTATGCCTTTCCTGAGGCGCCGATTTGTACCTTCTTGAATGTACCGTCTTCGTTAACCGGAATACATCCGTGATATAATAGATTTGAGTTGAATTTCAAATACATGCTTCCGTTTGTCAGCATAAATCTTATATGTTTTTGGAGTTTTTCGCTGTTTAAGAAAGATGATCTTAATTTTTCAACCAATTCTTCTTCTTCCATACTGAGTGCATACGGGTTTTTAGGGTCAATGGTCGGAAAGTTTGTATCATTCAACGGATATATTTTGCCATACAGCTCAATTGTTCCTTCTTCATAATTTATTTTATCAAGCAGCAGCCTGTCTTCCATCTTATAATGGGGACGTCTTTTAATTATATGACCTTCTAACTTGAACTGTATAATGGAAATGGCTTTATGCATCTTGGCAATTAGTTTTATGTCCTTATCTGAATAAACGATATCGCTTTCTACCTTAGGTTTAAATTGAACGCATTCATCATCACCGTAATATTCCAATGCAAATGTTGCCAAAGGCAGAACATTTATGCCGTATCCATCTTCGACTGTGTCAAGGTTTGCATATCTGGCACATATTCTTAATACTGTTGCAATGCATGCTTCACTTCCTGCAGCAGCACCCATCCACAATGCATCATGATTGCCCCATTGTATGTCCACAGTATGATAATTCATAATAGTCTCCATCACTCTATCGGCACCGGGTCCCCTGTCAAAAATATCACCTACAATATGAAGCCTGTCTATAACCAATCTTTGAATAAGCTTTGCCATTGCAACTATAAATTCATCAGCTCTGCCTATTCTTATTATTGTATTGATTATCTCGCTATAATATTCCTCCTTGTCTTCTTCAGGACCTTTATGCATAAGCTCTTCAATTATGTATGCAAACTCTTTTGGAAGGGCTTTTCTTACCTTCATGCGAGTATATTTGAAAGCTGCCTTTCTGCATATTACCACAAGCCTGTAAATGGTAATCCTATACCAATCATCAATATCTTCCTCTTCCTTATGAATTATTTCAAGTTTCCGTTCAGGATAATAAATCAAAGTGGCAAGGCTTTTAATTTCCTTTTCACTCATAATATCCCCATAAACCTCATTAATTTTACGCTTTATATTGCCTGAGCCATTTCTCAGCACATGATTGAAGGATTCATACTCTCCGTGTATATCGGAAAGGAAATGTTCTGTTCCTTTGGGAAGATTTAAAATAGCTTGTAAGTTAATAATTTCTGTACATGCAGAAGCAATTGTTGGGTATTGTTTAGATAAAAGCTTTAAATATCTAATTTCTTCGTCTAACATACAAATTGCATCATTAGAATCAGTCATGATATTTCTCCTTTTATAATATTTCTACAACGGATATTTACCTATATATAGTTTATATCATAAACGGTATAAAAGCCATTGATTTTTAAATATTTTATTATTATTATATTTTTTTACATTCTCCAAAATATCTGGTATAAGTTAGGGTATTTTACAGATAATATAAAAAATACTTTTAAGGAGTTACTTATGAAAGGAATAATGATAGTTATTGTTATAGCTTTAATAGTGGGATTAATTGGTTTTTCAACAAATCCAGGCTATGAAGATTACAAGGATTGGTACAAGTCTAAGACAGCCCAAGCTGTGGAGGCATCAACCGAGATAGGAAAGTCAGTTGTCGGCATGGTATCGGGCTTAGTAGCAGATGCTTCTATAGTGAGAGAAGATTACAAAATTTACAGCATATATACCTCAGAAGCAGTGGACAACTACAGAGTATTGGGTATATTCAACAATTTCTTAGTTTTAGATAACGGTCAATAAAAAGCTGTACAATATAAATAAAGGTATGGGACACATCCTCCTGAAATCTCAGGAGGATGTGTTTTAGTCCTAAGCGGGGGCAATGCCCATTATATTTCTCTTAATAATTCAGTAAATTTATCTAACCCGTCTTTTAATGTTTTTGAATCAAATGCATATCCGATTCTCACACAACCTTCCATTTCAAAGCATGAACCGGGGGTAAACAAAACTCCTTTTTCCTTTATTAATTTAATACACAGCTCATAAGAAGGAATATCATTTTTATAATATACAAGAGCTGTTGTTCCTGCAACAGGTTTAACATAGCTTACTTCAGGTGTTTCATTCACCCATCTGTCTAAAATTTTTCTATTCTTCAATAGGATTTTTTTATTTCTGTCAAATATTTTTTCTTTATTGGAAAGGGCTAAACTTGCAAACAAGTCATCTAATTGACCGCAGCTTATTGTATCATAATCTCTTCTTAAAAGGCAGGCATTTATTACATCTTCATCCTTTGATACGATCCAGCCCATTCGAAGTCCTGCAAGTGAAAATATCTTAGACATACTTCCTACTGAAATTCCTTTTTCATATATATCGGCAATTGATTCCATGTAGCTGCCATCTTCAGAAATTCCTCTATATACTTCATCAGATAAAATGTATGCATTAACACTTTTAGCAATTTCTGCGATTTCCATCATTACATCTGTCGGAATCCATGACCCTGTGGGGTTGTTAGGATTGTTTATCGTAATCATCTTGGTATTTTTATCAACCAAGCTTCTCAAAAGCTCTAAATCAAGAAGAAAGTTATTTTCCGGCGTAAGCTGGAGAATTCTTACTTCTGCTCCAATGGACTCCGGTATTGAGTAATGCTGCTGATAAGTGGGCATTACTGAAACCATGTTATCTTTTGGCTCAATCATTGAAATTATAACCTGATGATTTGCACCAATTGCGCCGTGTGTAGGAATAACCTGGCTTGGCAAAATATCCTTGTATAAACTTGCTATACCTTTTAATAGTTCCGGTGAGCCGTGAATGTGACCATAAGTCATCCTTTTGTCCTTTAATGCAGTTAAGTATGCTTCCGGATTTTGACCTGACAGCTCTATTAATTCACCTAAGGTCATAGAATCAATGCAGGTTTCACCTAAATTATAAATTGCATCATTTTCATAATCATTCATCCACTGTTCAACTTTAAAAATTTTAATCTTCATTTTGAACCCCTCCTATTTCATAAATTGCCCTTTATTAAAATTCCAATTTGCATCAATATTACAGTCTTATTGCCATATAATAATTTTTTATTTTTAACATCTTTGCCTTCTTTTAATTATATCTAAGATTATTACTGAAATCAAGCATTGCAAATTATTTCAGTACAAATCCTCCTGAAATTTCAGGGGGATTTGATATTCTTGTAATAATAATTCAATAAATCCAAAATTATGATATAATTAATGAAACTTGCAAAGAAAAAGCATGCGAATAGGCAGTTAACCCATATATTAGGAGGAACTATGAAAAACTCATATAAAATTTTAGCTATTAATCCCGGTTCAACCTCTACAAAAATTGCAGTCTATGAGAATGAGAATTTAATATTTAGAGAAACAATATACCATAGCAATTCAGATTTGGAGAAATTTGATAAAATAATTGATCAATTTGAATATCGAAAAAAAATAATCTTGGACACGATAAAAAAACAGAACTTCAACCTTAATGAATTGGATGCCGTTGCAGGCAGGGGCGGAAATTTTAAACCTGTTGAAGGCGGTACTTACAAGGTAAATCAAAAAATGATTAAGGATTTAATAATTGGCGTTATGGGGCATCATCCCTCTAATCTCGGTGCTATAATAGCTGATGCAATCGCCAAGGAGTTGGGATTATCAGCATATGTTGTTGACCCGGTAGTTGTAGATGAACTTGAAGAATATGCAAGAATTTCAGGGATGCCTGAAATAGAAAGGAAAGCCAAATCTCACCCTTTAAATCAGAAAGCGGTAGCTCGGCTTGCAGCCGCTGAATTAGGAGGTAAGTACTCTGATTATAATTTTGTAGTTGCACACATGGGTGGAGGCATATCGATTGGTGCGCACAAAAATGGCAGAATAGTAGATATAAATAATTGTTTGGATGGTGAGGGAACTTTTACTCCTGAAAGAGCCGGCGGATTACCGGTAGGCACATTGGTTGAAATGTGCTTTTCCGGAAAGTATACAATTGAAGAAATTAAGAAAAAGATAACCGGTAAAGGCGGCTTGGTTGCATATTTAGGTACAAATGATGCTATGAAAGTGAAAAAGAAAATAGCTGCAGGGGATAAATATGCAAAGCTAATATATGAAACTATGGCATATCAAATTGCTAAAGACATTGGAGCAGCAGCAACAGTTTTAAAGGGAAAAATTGATAATATTATACTGACCGGCGGTTTAGCTTTTGATGATGTCTTGATTCAATGGATAAAAGAAAGAGTTGAATTTATAGCACCTGTAAAGGTATATCCCGGAGAAATTGAAATGCAGGCAATGGTACAAGGTGTTATAAGAGTATTAACCGGAGAGGAAAAGTTAAAAATATACAACTGATTGCAGCAACTCAACAATCACTTCAGCATCTGCTATTACACTCAAAAAATACTCCCCCTGATTTAAAGGGGAGTATTTTGATTAAAGTACCCTTTCCTACCCATAATTATATAATCAAACTCAGTCTAACTCGCTGCTTTTAAAATTTCTTCGTAAGGTTCTCCTACTTACCTAGTAATATCAAAGCCCCGATTGCAGTTACAGAAAATAACTACTAGCAATAAAAAGAAAAATAGTAAGCTTGATCCTTCGCCTAATATCCCGCCTGTTCCGCCTATACTATCTCTATTAAAACATCCCATATTTAAACCTCCTAATTAATTTATATAACTTATTATATGAATACAAATATATATTGTTACGGTTCTACTATTTCATGTTTATACTTTTTTTACTAATATTCACTATGTAAACAATCAGTAAACTCTAATAACTCTACAAAGAAAATTAATTGTTATCATAAAGAAATTCTCCAGTTGATTCCGTCGTGTTGATGTTTGATTAACCAAAATATTTCTTTATTCAGTTTCATTTATATCATAAATATATACACATAAATTCTATAGATGAATATTGTGCATTATAAAACAACTTATCAATCAAATTACGAGGATTAAATATGGAATTTAATAAAAATAAAATAGACTTTAATGAGATTTCATTAAATATAAAAAGGCGGTATTATAAATTTATTGGAATAGGATCTGGAAGAATTGTATATGACTTAGAGAATGGATATGTTGTTAAGGTAGCTAATAATAATAAGGGTATTGCACAAAATAAAACAGAATATAAAATCTCATTATCAGATAATACAAATTTGTTTGCAAAGATTTTAGATGTATCAGAAAACTTTAAATATTTGGTAATGGAAAAGGCGATTAAAATTAAAGATATATTTTATGTTTGGAAATATTTTAATGTGAAAAATAATAAAGAACTTTATCAAGTAAAGGAACTACAGAATATTTCCTCTATATATGGCTTATTATTAATTGATTTAAGAAGGCCGGTAAATTGGGGAATGCTCAATGGAAGGCCGGTTATAATTGATTATGGCTATACTAATGAGGTGCGCAGAAGATATTACATGCATCCATTACTCAGATTATTAAGAAAGTAAACCTTGAAGTTGATGAAACTAAGGATTTTAGTAACATGATATATTTTTTGCCATATATTGTAGTATATTAAATTTATAAAAGTTTTTACTAAACTGTTTTATAGAATATTTTATATTATTTATTTTTTAATGTGGAAGGAGTTTATATATGATTGATAGAAGAAATGTACCTGAAATGAGAAATGAATTCAATAGAAGAATGGAGTTTGATGGAAGAAATATACCTGAAATGAGAGACGAATTCAATAGAAGAATGGAATTTGATAGAAGACATGAATTTGACAGAAGAGAGGAATTTGACAGAAGACATGATTTTGACTTAAGGTTTCCATTTTGGTGGTTATTTTTCTTCAGATAATACAAGATACGTGATATTCTCTGTAAAATAGCATTCTATGATAAACCTTTATAGCAAGTATGCTTGAATAAGAAGCATACTTGCTATTTTTTCAAGATTTTTAATGCATCGTTAAAGCCGTGTTTCTGTCAGCGTAGCGCTGATAAATGGGATTGTAGAATCATATCTGAGAGCTAAAATTTTAGCTCTTTTTATTATATAAAGTCAACAAAACACCAATCTTATATTTTCTTGTAGTTAAATGGAATATTGTTTAATATTGCCTAAATTGGTAAATAACCCTATAATAAAATTAACGATTGCATACGATTTCATTAGGCAATGTAATCTACTAATAAGTTTTAGAAAGGGGATTAATAAAAATGAAGAAGGCAATAGTTTTTGTAGTCATTCTATCAATGATTTTGGGAACATTAGCTGGTTGTTCAACGGGGGTTTCCAGTAATAAAACTGTAGATGTTGGTATAGTACTGCCAACAAAGGATGAACCAAGATGGGTTCAAGATGAGACCAGATTTACAGAAGCATTAAAGAATACTGACTATTCAGTTGAAATACTTTTTAGTCAAGGTTCCTCTGCTAATGAAAAACAAAATGTAGAGTCACTTATCACTAAAGGCATAAAAGTTCTTATAATATGTCCACATGATGGTGATGGAGCTGCTGCAGCAGCTAAAGCTGCCAAAGCTGAAGGAATTAAAGTTATATCCTATGACAGACTTATAACTGGAACAGATGCTGTAGATTATTATGTAACCTTTGATAGCATTGCTGTTGGAGAAGCACAAGGACAATATTTAGTAGATAATGCCACTGGAAGTGGAAATCCACTATATTTGTATGCCGGGGCTGCATCTGACAATAATGCTTTTTTATTCTTCGAAGGTGCTTGGAATGTGTTGCAACCTAAGATTGCTGACGGAACATTTGTAATAAAGAACTCTTCGGAAGCAGTTGCATTGCAAGCTAAAGCTACACTTACAAGAGATGAAATGGGAAAAATAATTGGCCAAGTTACTACTAACTGGGATTTCAATGAAGCTAAAAATAAAGCAGAAGCTCATTTAACAGCCGCTTCAGCAGCTGATAAGGGAAATGTATTTATATTGGCACCAAACGATGGAACTGCCAGGTCCATAGCAGATACTTTTGCAGCAGACAAAGATGTAACATCATATGTAGTTACCGGTCAGGATGCAGAAATAGCATCAGTACAATACATAATAGATGGAAAACAAACTATGACAGTATTTAAAGACGTTCGTAGCTTAGTTAAGGATTCTATAGATATGGCTATATCTATACTAGGTGGAAAAGCTCCAGCAACTACCGGCTCATACAACAACAATGCAACAGATGTACCAGCTAAACAAACAGAGGTTGTAGTAGTAGATCAAGCTAATGTGAAAGCAGCATTGGTTGATTCCGGTTATTATAATGCATCTGAATTTACTAATCTAAAATAATTGACTATGAAGATGAAAATAGTGATAGCCTTTTTGGCTTTCACTATTTTCTAATCATATTTATTAGGAGCATTGTTATGACTACATATAATACAGACTATATTTTAGAAATGAATAATATAACTAAGGAGTTTCCGGGGGTTAAGGCACTTAGTAACGTTAATTTTAAAGTTAAAAGAGGGGAAATACACTGTTTAGTAGGAGAAAACGGTGCTGGAAAATCTACCCTTATGAAGGTTTTGTCCGGTGTATATCCTTATGGTGAATATGAAGGTGACATTGTACTAAACAATGAGGTTCAAAAATATAGTGGAATATCGAATAGCGAGAAAGCTGGAATTGCAATAATATATCAAGAATTAGCTCTTATACCAGAGATGAGCGTTTATGAAAATATTTTTATAGGTCATGAAATAAAAAATCGCTGTACTATAAATTGGAATGAAACAATAGCAAAATCAAAGGAACTATTAAAAAGAGTCAATTTAAATATTAACCCTTCTACAAAAATAAAGGATTTAGGAGTCGGTAGGCAACAATTAGTTGAAATTGCCAAGGCATTCAGCAAGAACGTTAAGCTATTAATATTAGATGAACCAACCGCAGCATTAAATGAAGATGATTCCGAAAATCTATTGAATCTATTAAGGGAACTTAAAGAAGAAGGAATAACCTCAATTATGGTTTCTCATAAATTAAAGGAAGTAATATCAATAGCTGATACTGTGACGATTTTAAGAGATGGAAGAACAATTTGCTCTTTAGATGCATCTAAATCTGAAGTAAACGAGCATACAATAATAAGGAACATGGTTGGTAGAGAAATAAATAATATTTATCCGAAACGAGCAAAAAAAGAATCCGGTGAAATTATATTAGAAGTTAAAAATTGGTCTGCTTATTCAAATGAACTTGGCAGAAGCGTTTTAAAGAACATTAACTTTAATGTTAGAAAAGGTGAAGTGGTAGCATTAGCAGGACTAATGGGTGCAGGAAGGACAGAATTTGCCAATAGTATATTTGGAAATCTAAGGGGATTCAAACTCTCAGGAGAGCTGTTAATAAATGGAGAACCAAAAGATTTTAAACATACTTCAGATGCAATTAAATCAGGCATTGCCTATGTTACCGAAGATAGAAAAAAAGAAGGACTTATTCTAATCCATGATATAAAAAATAATATAACCATTGCGAATCTTAAGTCTCTATCATCTAATGGAATTATTAATGAAAATGAAGAAATTAATGTAGCTAACAAATATAAAGACGACCTAACCATAAAAACTCCCAGCATAGAGCAGTTATTAGGTAATCTAAGTGGTGGTAATCAACAAAAGGTATCCGTAGGAAAATGGTTATTCACAGAGCCAAAAATATTAATTTTAGATGAACCAACTCGTGGTATTGATGTAGGAGCAAAGTTTGAAATCTACACCATAATGAACCGATTAATTCAAGAAGGACTTAGCATCATAATGATATCCTCCGAATTACCTGAAGTTTTGGGTATGAGTGATCGCATATATGTTATGGCTCATGGAGAAATCACAGGTGAAATAAACACATTAGATGCAACGCAGGACAAAATTATGGAAATGGCAACAGTTTAGTGAGGGGGGATTTATATGGATTCTTTAAGCAAGGAAAAGAAGAATTTTAAAACGTATCTTCTTAATTATTTAAAAGAGTTTAAAGTATTACTTAGAAAAAACATTCGTGAATATGGCATGTTTATAGCATTATTTATAATTATGATAACTTTCTCTATATTGACTAATGGTACATTTATGTCTCCAAGAAATTTAAGCAACCTCATTAACTCAACTGGATATGTTGCTGTACTTACAATAGGTATGACTTTAATTTTAATTATTAGACATATAGATTTATCTGTAGGATTTGTAGCAGGATTTTTAGGTGCAATTGTAGCAATATTAATGACATCGATGAAACTTAATACCGGTGTTAGTATATTGATAATACTTGCCATGGGAATTGTAATTGGATTGTTCTATGGCTTCTTGATAGGTAAGGTTGGCATTCCTGCCTTCGTAGTTTCATTAGCAGGTATGCTGGTTTTTAGAGGTTTATTGATGTTAGCTACTCAAAAAACCGGAACCATTATAATACCAAATGATAGTTTCAATGATATAGGTAACGGATTTATACCTGACCCATTGAAATTAGTTGATGGCTATCATTCCTTAACTCTACTCTTAGGAATAGTAGGAATTGTCCTTTATATAATAACTGAAATAAGAAATAGAAAGAATATGCAGAAATATGAATTTGAAGTGCTGTCAAAATCAATGTTTGTTTCAAAGCTTATATTTGTTTCTTTACTCATAGGATATGTAGTATGGATGCTATCAAGATATAATGGTTTTTCGTGGACAGTAGTAATTGTTCTAATAGTAACTGCAATATATCACTTCTTAACCACCAAAACAGTTTTAGGAAGACAAATATATGCCGTAGGCGGTAACCCGGAGGCAGCCAAATTAAGCGGTATAAATGTAACAAAGGTCACTTATTTCGTATTTGCATCCATGAGTATGTTAGCTGCACTATCAGGAGTACTATATACATCAAGACTTCAATCAGCAACCACAACTGCAGGGCTTGGATTTGAATTAGATGCAATTGCTGCAGCATATGTAGGAGGAGTCTCAACCTCCGGAGGAGTAGGTAAAATAACAGGCTCTCTAATAGGTGCCTTGGTAATGTCATCATTAACAAGTGGAATGAACCTAATGGGGGTAAATATATCGTACCAATATATTATAAGAGGGATTATACTGGTAGTAGCGGTAGTATTTGATATAATCACGAGAAGAAAAAAAGGCTAAGGCGAAGAGAAATCTTCGCTTTTTTTATTTTTGGTCCTAATTAAGTCTTCCTTGTGTTGATGTTTGTTTTAACAAAAATATTTCTTTATAGTTTCATTTGTATCATAAATGTATATACATAAATTCTATAGAAAAATATTATGCATTATAAAACAACTTATCATCAAATTACGAGGACTAAATATGGAATTTAATAAAAATAAAATAGACTTTAATGAGATTTCGTTAAATATAAAAAGACGATATTATAAATTTATTGGAATAGGATCTGGAAGAATTGTATATGACTTAGAGAATGGATATGTTGTTAAGGTAGCTAATAATAATAAGGGTATTGCACAAAATAAAACAGAATATAAAATCTCATTATCAGATAATACAAATTTGTTTGCAAAGATTTTAGATGTATCAGAAAACTTTAAATATTTGGTAATGGAAAAGGCGATTAAAATTAAAGATATATTTTATGTTTGGAAATATTTTAATGTAAAAAATAATAGAGAACTTTATCAAGTAAAAAATCTACAGAATATTTCCTCTAAATATGGCTTATTATTAGTTGATTTAGGAAGACCGGTAAATTGGGGACTACTCAATGAAAGACCGGTTATAATTGATTATGGCTATACTAATGAAGTGCGCAGAAGATATTACATGCATCCATTACTCAGATTATTAAGAAAATAAACCTTGTTGTTGCCGCTACACCAAGTATTCAGACAAAAGAACAAATTTCCACAATTCTTGATGAAGAATTTGAAAACAGAAGAAAAAATTATTTTTTACCTTTAACATTTTTGTTTTCTTTTAATTATATCTTGGATTATTACTGAAATCAATCATTGCAAATTTGTTTAGCACGATTACGCTGTCTCTATAAAGCAAAAAAGGGAGCAGTACCAATACATTGATGTATATGGCCCTTAGTAATATTCTGGTTTAATCTTAGTGCCTCGGGCTTTTTCTAACTATAAGTATTGCCTTAATCACTTCAGTTATCACTTTGCTTCCCGTATCCTTCAGAGCTTCAATTTTTTGTTCTATTTCACCCTTGGTAGCAACTATGTACATTGGCTTAAGATTATTAAGAGCTATGGCAATTATATCTTGTTTGCATCTATCACATCTACAACAGTTCATTCTTTTTAATATTGCATTAAGCTTCTTTAGTACTATTTTTTCTGTAATGTTAAACAAAATTTCTTCACTTTTTTCTTCTTTTATTAAATTAAGCTCTTTATTTTTAAAAACAGGGCCTTCATTCAGATTTTCATCTTCAACAGTATAAGTGTTTAAAACTTCCTTATTTTCTTGTGCTATTTCTAATGCTTTTTTTGGATTTGTAGGCATTATCTTTTTATACATTAAATCTTTGTCAAATGACTTCTTATTCTTTGACATATTACAACCCTCTTTCAATAAGTTCATCAACAAAATCCTTATAATCCTGTACTGCCGTATTGTTTGGTGCATAGCTGAATATTTCCTGCTGAGTAGTTTGCGCCTCCATAATTGCAACACTTGCTCTTATTGTTGTATTAAATAACTTAGTACCAAGTTGTCCGGCAATTAACTCGGCAGTGCCTTTTATTTCTCTGCTTAATATTGTTCTCTTGTTAAACTTTGTCAAAACTATACCTTCAACTTTTAAATCAGGATTACAATACCTTTTAACCCTTTTTATTGTTTCGGATAATTGTGCTATACCTTTTAGACTAAAAATATCAGCATTCATGGGAATAATTATATAATCGGATGCTGTAAATGCATTAACAGTCAATATGCTCAATGCAGGGGGAGTATCTATAAAAATGAAATCATACTTGTCTTTTATTGTACTTAATGCTTCCTTTAGCAAATATTCTCTTCCTGTATGCGTAAATTCCAAATCTAACCCGCTCAATAATATACTAGATGAAATAATATCAAAGGAATGCATTTTTTGAATAGAAAAAGAAGCCTTGGTTTCATCCTTTAAAACCTCATAAATAGTAGGACAATCTTCAGTTTCGGCTCCGGAACTAAAACTTAAATTCGCCTGAGGATCTAAGTCAATACATAACACCTTATAACCTTTTATTTTAAAACCGGCTGCCATTGCTCCTGTAGTAGTGGTCTTACCCACCCCACCTTTTTGATTAGAAATAGAAATCACCTTTGCCATATATATACTCCTTAATACAAATTTCGACAATGTTACTTAAATTGTAGCAGAATAATTAAGAAATATCAATGCAAAAAGGATAATAAGAGGAGTTGATCTAAGGTAAGCGGAGTTCAGTATACGCGTTTTATTTTTAATCAGAGTATTATGATATAGATGTGAGATTTTTGTAAATCGTTATAGATTCAATCCATGGAATTCAAAAAATAAAAAGACACCAACCTATTGCGGTTAGTGTCTCTCGTCAAGTGGTTAATTACATATTGCTAACTTTTTCTTGCTCATGTGCTTCTTTATATTTTAAGCGAGTAGCTTTACCTCCCCAAGTATAATGGTATAAAGTGTAGTTAACACTTTGTTGAAATTTCAATGGGTTTAAGGTAAAGCTTCTTTATTAAATAACTACATTTTACACCATTTTATAATAAAAAATGTCCCAAAAATGTCCTAAATTCAAAAATAAAAATCCGATTCAGTGCAGGCACCTCCTCGGTAAAAACTTTCGTTTTTGTTCTTCACTATTATTATAAGCATAAATTATAGAAATAGTAAACAATAACTTTTACAAAGGAAAGTTAGAACATATATCCGTTTTTTTCATGATTTAGTAGTTAGGATGAAGGCATTGGCATCACCTTAAAGTAGCGATTATTTACTTCAGGTTATTTATAGTTTACTTCAATTTATAAAAATGTCCACCTCGATAAGAGTAAGAAGCTAGTATAATATATATATCGATATAGTCAATCAGAGGTGATAAAATGCCTACAGCAATATTTTTTGATTTAGAAAATTTCAAATACTTGTTTAAGTCACACCCTGTAGAGAAAGTAATTAACAAAATGAAAAAACTAATAGATGAGAGCCCCATAACTGATAAAGTTATACTTAAACAGGCATTCATCTCAAAGACAAATGACTTTTCTAAAGAGAAGAAACGGGAATTACAAGAACATGGAATCGAAATAATTGAAGTAAAGATGCCATGTCAAAAAAACGGAACAAACAATATGGTGGATTTTAAAATGTATGCACATATTGCTGATTATGTTGCAAGGATAAGAAAGGTTAAAACGATAATACTTGCAACCGGAGACGGAGACTTTGTATTTCTTTGTGAATTAATAAAAAGCAAAAATAAAAATATAGTAATACTATCTGACAGTACAAAAACAAACAGGGGACTAATTAAAATTTGTGATGACTGGATAGACTTGAATAATTCCTATAATTACAAAAAAATATCAGTAAAGACCATATTCAAAGACAGACTTTCGGATATTGAAATTGGTGCAATGAGTATAGAAGATTCAATAAAACATCTTGATAATCTAATTGTAAAAGATGTGCTGCTTAAAAAGCTTATTCTAAAAAAGCGGGTTTCCTTGAAGCTTTTTCTATCCATTGCAGGTGAATATATTGACCTTACATTATATAAAAATTTAGAAGAGCAGAAATTAGAAAATTTATTCAATTATCTTCTATGGGATACAGAGCTAAAACTTATGATATCAGAAAAAAATAAGTACATCTATTACAATCCTGAAGAAACGGTAGGTTTCAATGAAAAATATAAAAATCTGTATAACAGTTTGATATATAAAACCCCGGAATATGATAAAAATAAAATGCTTGATTGGTATACTTACTTTAAGGAAAACAAATTATATATCAAGGAAATGTTGTATTATGGGAGTATGTATCAAAGTGCTCCGGACATGTTGAATTATCAAGGCAATTCTGATATAAAGATACGATTATCAGAACTAGATAAGGAAAAAATTATACATTGGAAAAGAATGATAGATAAAGACAATTTGAATGTATCGGAGATGTTTTATTATTATGAATTTCTTCAAAAGAACAAAATTATTTATGAAGAAAATGAAAAATATTATTTTACCGGTAAAACAAAATACAAGAAAATAATAGAGGATAATCTGCTTCATGAACTGGACAAGCTAAAACTTACAGTAAACGAAGCGGAAATAAAAAGATTAAAAAGAAAATTGTAAAATAATACTATCCCCGGAAGTTCTATTTATCTAATCCTTGTACCCCGGATATAACAATTTAACTAAGAATATAACATGTTTAGTGTTACATTATTAGATTTTGAATTATATTATATTTTATAACAGTTTTTATAATAGATATTATATCAGTTTTTATATCAGTTTTTATTTTAGATATATGAGAATCTCACCTTACCCAAATTGGAAAGTCTTTAGCAGGGCATATCCCTAAGATCATAAGATATTTCTATTAGCCTTTTTTTATTATTTTCGCTTCTATGTGAGCCATGAGGGATTCGAACCCCCGACGAACAGATTCATATTTGGTCTTACTACGCTTTACTTACATTTACTAAATGTGTTGAAACTCCAACATATGTTTTACTTTCCCTTACTGCTGATTCCTGTAATAAATGAAACTGTACAAGATAAAAATGAGATAAATAAGATAAATTATTTATGAATTAAAATAGTCAAAACATAACCAATGATGTAGCATCAAATATTTAATTCATTATGAAAATACTTTAGAGGTGAATAACAATAACGCCTATTAAATTCTGAAGGGTGTAATATTAGTTCACCCTTAAGATGTTTTTTGTAATCTTCTAAGTAATTAAATGATTCATCCTTAATTCTATCAATATTCTTAACGGTTTCAACATATTCATCTTGATCTATAACAACTTGTCCATTATCAATAAAATTAATATCCCTTATAATAACCATTTTAGTATAATCTAATCCTGATTTATGTTGAATACACCTTTGTGAGTTTTGAAAATAATATGCATATTTATGGTTAAGATCTGTTCTATATGGTATGCAAACGAAATACTCTTCACTTGATTCGAATATTATACAATTATAAGGTCTTGTTCTTTTTTCTAAAATTTCAATATATTGTGTTTTAGGATATGTGTTATAAAAATTATCTGATAATCTATAAATCTGAAAATCGAATTCTTTAGTAGGCAGCATTTTCATTTTTCTCCTAAAAAAACGAGAGAATCATTGATTCTCTCGTAATATTCATCGCTCGGTCACTTTTTATTTTATCGACGAGTCAGAACCGTCACTCGTCTCATCACTCGGTCACTTTTTATTTTACCGACGAGTCAGAACCGTCACTCGTCTCATCATGCGATGCAGATATCAAATATCTGTATTTATATTATATGCAATTTGCTCAAAAAAATCAAGTTAATTTTTATTTTTAATTAAAAAATTAGAATTTATAGATATTCCTTATCAATCATTCATACCTTCTGTTACACTATAGTGTAACAGAAGGTATGAATGAAGTCAAGAATAAAAGGTAATCGGCAGC
>ENA-UOOR01002236-UOOR01002236.1-fermentation-metagenome-genome-assembly--contig:-NODE-2236-length-20119-cov-9.308513_pt1 | contig 20119 bp, 18 predicted proteins | sample MGYA00245780_ERZ724029 | MGnify/ENA primary metagenome ERZ724029 (study PRJEB28704, sample SAMN03018315) | fermentation metagenome | biome: anthropogenic terrestrial biome; feature: soil; material... | reverse complement strand
ATTTTAGATCGTTTAAATTGACATTCTTTTCGTGTTATGATAGTATACTTTTAATATAAATATGATCCTATAGCTCTTCTTATCAAGAGAGGTGGAGGGACAGGCCCGTTGAAACCTCGGCAACCCCTGGTCATCATGGAAGACCAAAAGGTGCCAATTCCTGCAGAGCATTTCGCTTTGACAGATGAGAAGGGGTAGCGTAATTTCGCGAACCCTTGGGGTTCTTTTCTTTTATCTTAAATAATCAGCTGGGGCAAGGAGTGGTTTTTTTGAGCTTAACTAAGTCTTATCAAGAGATTAATGAGAAAATTAAAAAAGGCCGAGTAGTGGTGGTCACCGCAGAAGAGGTTATTTCCATGGTTCAAGACGAAGGTACGGAAAAAGTATTGGAAAAAGTAGATATTGTTACTACCGGGACTTTTGGGGCGATGTGTTCTTCGGGAGCTTTTCTTAATTTTGGTCATGCTGATCCTCCGCTCAAGATGTCTAAAGTTTGGTTGAATGATGTTCCGGCTTATGCGGGGCTAGCGGCAGTAGATGCCTACATTGGAGCTACTGAATTATCTGAAGCAAGAGGTCTGGAATACGGAGGAGCTCATGTCATTGAAGAACTGGTTTCTGGAGAAAAAATTAAACTAAAAGCGATCGGTTTTAGAACTGATTGTTATCCTCGTAAAGAAATTGAAACTTGGGTAACTTTAGATGATCTAAACCAAGCTTATTTATTTAATCCACGGAACGTTTATCAGAATTATAGTGTGGCCGTTAACTCTACTGCTCGGATTTATCATACTTATATGGGAACTCTCCTTCCTAACTATGGTAACGCCACCTATAGTACTTCAGGTGAACTTAGTCCCCTTCTTAATGATCCTGAATATCGAAGTATCGGTATTGGCACTCGTCTGTTTCTAGGAGGGGGAACAGGTTATGTGGCCTGGGAAGGAACGCAACATAATCCTGCCCAAAAACGGGATGAAAATGGTCTGCCACTCTCTGGCGCTGGTACCCTAGCTTTAATCGGCGACCTTCGGGAAATGAACCGGAAGTATCTTCGCGCCGGGGTTTTCCATAATTATGGCACTAGCCTTTATCTAGGAGTAGGGATCCCCATTCCTCTACTGGATGAAGAGATGGTTAGAAGAGTCTCAATTAGTAACAAGGAGCTAAAAACTACGGTTTATGATTATGGGGTGCAAAAACGTTCCAAACCAGCGCTCGGTATGGTCTCCTACGCTGATTTACGGAGTGGAAGTATTGAACTAAAGGGGAAACGTATTCCGACTGCTCCTTTATCTAGCCTGGAAAAAGCCAGAGAAATTGCGAGGGAACTAAAAGAGTGGATTCTGGCTGGACGTTTCTACCTTACAGAACCAGTTGCGCCTCTACCGTTTAGGGATGGAGTTAAACCCCTACGGGAGGAGGTGTAGCAATTGGCGAAAAAAAGAGTTGTTTTGACTTTTCCTCCGGAATTAACAGAGATTCCCCTCACTTATCATTTAGTAAAAGAATTTGACTTAGCGCTCAATATTCTTAAAGCAAAAATTACACCGGGAGAGGAAGGAAAACTTGTGTTGGAGCTTTCCAATGGTTCTCTGGAAAAAATAGAAGAAGGAATCGAATATCTGGAGAAACACGGGGTTAAAATCCAACCTTTAAGTAAAGAAATCGTTCTTGATGAAGAAGAATGCATTAAATGTGGCGCCTGTACAGCAGTATGCAATTCCAATGCCTTACGGATGAATCCCGATACGGCGAACCTGGTATTTGATCGCGATCGTTGTATTGTCTGCGAACTTTGCGTGCCGGCTTGTCCCATGAGAATTATTAAGGTGATGTTTTAAATGAGTAGTCGACGGCTCCGCTCGGATGTTTACCGTAATTATCGACGAGTGAGACCTGATTTACATTGTTTCCGCCTCGTAGTGGGGGAGAGTGATCTGTGGATGGAAGCGACCTCAGACTGCCGGGAGCAAGCAGCAAATGACCTGAAAATAATCCGGCGTCAACTTAAAGAATATATCTATCATCATCCTGAATTTGTTTCTACTCTTAGTCCCTGGCCGGAAGATCCTTCAGCGCCCGAAATTGTACAATGGATGATTGCGGTAACCCGGAAGGTGGGAGTAGGACCGATGGCGGCTGTTGCCGGAGCTATTGCCGGGATGTTGGGTAAGAAGTTATTATCTTCTAATAAAGAATTGCTGATTGAGAATGGCGGCGACCTTTTTCTCTTTGTGCAAAAATCACGAGAGGTAGCTATCTACGCAGGCAATTCCCCTTTTTCCTGGAAGACCGGGCTTAGAATTCAACCTGGTAAAGCATGGGGATTATGTACTTCTTCTGGAACAGTCGGTCCTTCTTATAGCCAGGGGCAGGCTGATGCCGTAGTTATTCTCTCCCCTGATCCGGCTTTAGCTGATGCGGTTGCTACAGCCACCGCCAACCGAATAAAAAAACCCTTTGATTTGCAGAAAGCAATCGATTTTGCGTCCCAAATACCTGGGATCAGTGGAGTGGTTTCCATCTGTGGTTCACAGATGGCGGTCTGGGGAGAAATCGAATTGGTAAATCTCTCCTCAACAGAAGGGGGCATTAAATAGTAGTGAAAGAGAATGATTTTAAAATATTTTTTCCCGGTGCTCATCTTTATCTGCTCGATGGTGGAATGGGGAGTTTACTTCAGAACAAAGGTTTACTTCCTGGAAAGCCTCCGGAAACAATGACCTTAGAATCTCCCCTAATTGTGGAGGAAATTCACTGTAAATATATAGAAGCAGGAGCAGATATAATCGAAACTAATACTTTCGGAGGTAATCGCGCTGCTTTAGCTAGATACGGACTAGAAGATCAAATTGAAAACATTAACAGCATCGGAACAGAACTTGCTTTAAAAGCGGCCGCTTCCCATGTGAAAGTAGCAGGTTCGCTGGGACCAACTGGACATTTACTGGCTCCCCTTGGTGATTTAGATCAAGACCAAGCAGAGGAGATCTTTTTTGAACAATGTCAAATTATGAAAAATGCCGGGCTTGAATTAGTCAACATTGAGACCATGAATGACCTGAGAGAACTAAAAGCAGCAGTACTAGCCGCAAAATCATGTAACTTACAGGTAATGGCGGAAGCAACTACCATGGAGAATGGTTATACTCTATCCGGCGCTTCTCCAGAGGTGATTATCGCTACCTTAGAAGGTTTAGGGGTATTGGCTGGTGGTCTAAATTGTGGATTCGGTCCTTCTGAACTGAAACCATTACTTACCCGAATGTCGAAAGTAACATCCCTTCCATTAGTAATCCAGCCTAATGCAGGGTTACCGCAGGTTGTAGGCGAGGATACCGTTTATTCCTTATCAGAACAGAACTTTGCTGAACAAATGAGAGAAATAATTCAAGACGCTCACCCGTCAATTGTTGGAGGATGTTGTGGAACAAATCCGGAATATACCAAAGCTTTAAGAAAAATCATTGATTCTATCCCGAATTTACCTTTTCCACAGACTGGCGGGGTAAAGACACTAATTGCTGGTAGGGGGAGAGAAGTGCGGTGGACAGGAAACTGGGATGAACACCTATTTCTCAATGTAAAAGCTTTCAATGGGAAAACTATGTGCCTAAACGAGACCACAATTGATCTCTTCTCTTTAACCGAGCTTGTTAAAAAAGAGAAGGTTGAGATTATCCGTCTTGATTTTGATGCTTGGGAGGACAGGTCAAGTGAGGTTAAAGAGTTTATCCAGGAGCTTCAACTCTATTTTACTGGTCCTTTGTCAGTAAAAGGGAAAAATCCAGAGGTTCTCTCTGGTTTTTTCCGATACTATTTAGGAAAACCTTTATATGAAAAAACTGATGCCCAAATTCCAGTAGAGATCCAAAAGTGTATAGATAAATATCTTCCCGGCACTGTGATTTGCTGACAATACTATCGAAGCTCGCCATTAATCGCTCTTACTCTTCTACAGGGCCTTTGTGGCGCTTTTTTCTTTTGTATAAGTGCGTGGCGCCCAAAATCCGGTAAATACGATTCGTGGCTCGTCACAATTTTCATCATTTAACGGGTCCCAACTAGAATTTAATCACTTTACATATGCTGGTAGTAGCCAGCGAACGACTACCTTGACTCCGGTCAGGGTTTTTTTATTAAAAATTGTTTAGCGTCTTTCAAACTATTTATTTTATTCCCTGGAAACAAAGTTAATATGGATTGCATAGAATATTTTAGAGTAAGGGGAATTGCATAATTACGTTAAGCATCCATTTTACCAACCTAAAAATTAAAATGTCGATTCACCCGGCTTTGATTTACATCAATCGATCCTATTTTTTGCTTAAAATAATTCATCTACTTTGGCATAAATCTTTTCAAAAAGGAACATAATAAAACTGCAATCCATCTATGTTCTAAAGAAGGATGGGTTCGATTATATTTTGTTTTGGAGGGAATAAAGTGAAAAAATTTAATGAGCTTGCAAGAAAAGAAGATTATCCTCAAGAGAGTAGTAATATCCCTAGGTCAAAACCACGGTATTCAGAGAATGAAAATGAGATGATTTACGAAAATTGGTGGAATCCAAAACTACGAAAAGACCTTTCCCAACGATTTGGGAGGAAAATATCAGCTTTAAGAAGCCAGTTTTGTCGGATTCTTAAAGAAAAAGGGATCTCCAACACGGATTATTACAAATTTATGAGGGCAAAGTACCAGACCCATACCCCTAAAGAGATTTTAGCAGATGATGAAGACCAACTAATCTTAGAAATTTTTGCAAAACATCAGGTTTTGGGTGGTACAAGAAACGAAGCCTGCTTTGAATTACAACGGTTAATGAAGAGGAAGATTAGTGAAGCGGCGTTGAAACTTCGTTTTTACCGCTTGGTTCAGAAGCGCAGCCTGAGTGAGGATGAGATTAACAGCTTAGGACGGGATGTGCTTAAACGTTCTGGAGTGAAAATCCCAGAAGCGCCTCTTTTGAATGGTAAAGAAATTCCATCAATCGGTTTAGATAAAGCAAGTATTGGTAAAGAAAAGAAAATGTCTAAAATAGCAACTAATGATGAGCAACCTGTAGTTTCAGCTGAAAGTGACAAGAAAAAGAGCGCTCCCCTACATAGTTTTGCCCCAGAAAGTGAAGAACGAAAATCTACTTTTCTGTATCAACTAGCTCATTTACCCGAAGCTTTACAGCAATTGGAAGAAAGAGTAGGTTTTCTAGAAGACTCTCAAAAACGTCAGTTAGACCTTAGGGGTTTTATTGAGCACCTTTTGGCGGTAGAACGCGATCTGAAACAAGAAGAAAAGTTCCTTAAGGAAATAGACCGACTGGTAGCTGAAAATCAAGCGCTCGAAGAGAAATATGAGAAAGAACATGAGCGTTTAGCCAAAAGAGAGAAGGAGTTAACAGAGATCTATGAGTTATTAAATGGCGCTCTAAATGATTTCATGCATTTAGAGAGTGTTGCAAAATTGGCTTCGCTCGGGGATTTCATTCATAGAATGGAGATTACTGTCGACCAATTTGGTAACGTAATGAAGAGTAGAAGAATACAAGGAGCCTAAATAGACAAACAAGATGCGCGTTTTATTTTAGTATATTCGCAGCATTTCTGCGATTGGGGAGGAAGATTATAGGCGGGAAAAAATTGTATTGTGAGCATTGACACAGTGTAATTCCAATGCTATAATTAGATTTGCCTTCAAACTTTCGGGCCGTAGCGCAGCTTGGTAGCGCACTAGACTGGGGGTCTAGGTGTCGCAGGTTCAAATCCTGTCGGCCCGACCATAAGAATTATAAACTGACGCGATTTTCAAAGCGTCAGTTTTTTAATTGAAGTTAAAAAAAATCCACATTATCGTAGGAGAAAACAATTCCGGCAACTTCTTTATAGACATACTTACTGTTATTACTACATATAAATAAATAAAGATTTAGCTGGAGGTGAGCCTATGGCTAAGCAGGAATATCCGGCCTTAAATCTACGCCTCGTTACAACTTCTGTTTTCTCCGGGTTAAAATATTCTTTTTCCTTGCTTTTAATTACAATTATTCTGTTGGTGGTTACTTACTGGATTGGCTGGGACTGGAGTAATTATGAACATACGATCTATGAATACTCAATTTATACAGCTATCGTCCTTGGGGCATTAGTGACCGGATATAAGTCGAAGACCAAAGGGTGGTTAATGGGTATGCTTCTTGCTATCTCAGTATGGTTGCTCTTCTTTATCCTTGGAAAAATATGGGGTCTGGAGCAAAACATTAGGGCTGGATTGATTAATGGGCTAATTGCGATAATACTAGGAATACTCGGCGGAGTCATCGGTATTAACCTTTAATAATTTTAAGCGCATATTTTCAAAAGAAAACAGACCTTGAGCCTTTAAATCTGTTAAGAGGCTAAGATCTGTTTCTTTAGTTTATTCCACCATCTTGATTGAAAGTAAATTATCCTTTGAGGAAAGGTATTCTTTCTCTCGTACGTAAAGAGGGAAAAGTGTTCCTGAAAACTGTTCAATTTTAATCTGCTCTTTATCAACAGTAATTTTCAGTCTCCTTTTCCTAAAATTAAGCTTAAAACTATAGCTTTCCCAGGTTTCTGGGAGATAAGGATTTAAAGTAAAATTATTATTCTTTACGGCCACTCCGGCAAAACCCATCACTACTGCCAGCCAGTTTCCAGCCATACTAGTAAGATGAATCCCCTCGTCGGTATCATCGTTTCTATTTTCTAAATCTAAACGGCTGGAGCGAAGAAAAAGCTGATAGGCTTGATGATGATAGCCAATATGAGAGGCTACAATCGAATGGATACTGGGTGATAGTGATGATTCGTGCACAGTTCTTGGTTCATAAAAGTCAAAGTTTCTTTGTTTGCATTCTAAATCGAACTGTTCAGGAAGAAAATAGAAAGCTTGAATTACGTCTGCTTGTTTTATAAAACAAGAACGAAGGATCCGATCCCAAGACCAATATTTGTTCAAAGGTAGTTCTTCAGGAGGTAAATCTTTTACTAAGACTTGTTCTTTATCCATATACAAGTCGTTTTGTTCAAAAATACCTAAATCCGGGACAGTTGGGTAATACATTTTTCCGATGATGTCTTGCCAGTTGTCCAATTCTTCTGGTTCAAAATCTAATTTCTCTGCTAAATAACGGTATTTTACCTGATCATCATTTTTTAGTTCAGCAAGAGATTTAAGGGTATAATCTAAGGTCCAAGCAGCCATGGTATTGGTATACCAGTTGTTATTGACGTTGTTTTCGTATTCATTAGGACCAGTTACCCCTAAAATCATATACTTATTTTTACGAGGATTAAAGGTAACGCGGTCTGCCCAAAACCTACTGATTGCGATTAACACTTCTAATCCATAATCATAAAGGTAAGACCGATCTCCTGTGTAGTTAGTGTAATTATAGATAGCATGAGCAATAGCCGCATTTCTGTGAATCTCCTCAAAAGTGATCTCCCACTCATTATGACATTCTTGCCCATCAATGGTGACCATGGGATAAAGCGCTCCCTTAAGCCCAAGCTTGGAAGCATTCTCCTGGGCCTGTGGTAAATGATAATAGCGGTAAAGGAGGAGATTCTTCGCGATTTGTTCATTGGTATACAAGTAAAATGGCAGGCAAAGCGCTTCGGTATCCCAATACGTTACTCCGCCATATTTTTCTCCAGAAAAGCCTTTAGGACCGATATTTAGCCGGGGATCTTTCCCATCGTAACTTTGGTTAAGTTGAAAAATACAATACCTCATCCCTTGCTGGGCTTTTAGATCGCCCTTGATAATGATATCAGTATCTTCCCACCTCCTGGTCAATTCGGCTAAGTGGTTCCGATAAAGCGCCTCATAACCTTGTTGATAAGCTGTTTGGAGTTTAGAGAGAGTAGTCTGTTCTAATGTATGCTCTTCAAAATCCCTGGACGTGCAGACCGCAACAAATTTTTGTAGTTCAACCGGTTTTCCTATGGTTAGGGGGATTTTAATCTCATATCCCACGTATTTATGCTTAAGCAAAAGTTTCTTTTCCGGATTTTGTGGCACGGAATCAATCAGTACTTTAACAGACATAGCGCTAGAAACCAGAAAATTAGTCTTCTTGGTTCGTACACTTAATAAAGCGGACTCCGTATCAATCTTTTTATTTACTTCCTGCCAAAACTTTTCTCCATAATTGGCATCTTTGTTTTTAACATCCCCATCAAGATAGGGAGTAACAGTTAGAATACTGTTATGGTTTAAAGGAGTGGCTTTAACAGTAATACAGGCTAAATTAGGTTCAGCCATACTTAAAAATCGCGTAATTACTAAATCCGTCTCTTTTCCGTCGTTACTGAGCAAAGTGAAAGAGCGGGTCAGTTTACCTTGTTTCATATCTAATTCACGGCGGAAATTTTTAAACGAAGAGATGGCAAGATCTATTTTTTCTCCATCTAGCATTAGATTGACACCAGCCCAGTTAGGGGAGTTAATAATTTTCGCAAAAAATTCCGGATATCCGTTCTTCCACCAACCCACCCTTGTTTTATCGGGATAATAAATACCAGCCAGATAGGTCCCTTGCAGAGAATCGCCCGAGTACTCTTCTTCAAAAAAACCTCTTAAACCCATGTGAGAATTACCCAAAGTAAAAATGCTCTCGGAAAAGTGAGCTGATTTGGGAGCGAAAGAAGTCTCAATAATCTTCCATTCATCAAGGATAAATCTTTCGTGCATTGTCGTTCCTCCTAAATAAATGCTTTCTAAGGTTGATAAGCAATTTCCTAAGCCAGCTTTTAGTTACGAGTGATGAGCAATAATAAAAGCATTCTTATTATAAACAAAAAAGTTTACTACTGTCAATCAAACGTTTGCGTAAAAATTAAATTAGGTATATAATTATGGTACCAGTCGGGAAGAAATCTTTACTTATTTTACTCATTTGACTTATAATTTAGGGAAGGCTAAGACCAAAGATAAAGGATTTTCCTGGGTAATTAAAGAATAAAGGAAAGCACTGCAATTATCTTTGAATTATTTCTAAAGAGGTAATAATGATGGTTACGATTAAAGATGTGGCAAAGCTTGCTCAAGTTTCTCCTTCTACAGTCTCGCGAGTAATATCAGATAGTAAGCAGATTAGTGATGAGACCAAAAAAAGAGTGAGAATAGCCATGGAAGAACTGGGCTACTATCCTAATTTGATTGCCCGAAGCTTAATTACTAAATCAAGTCAAACCCTAGGCTTAATAATGTCCCGGTCTACTGAAACCGCTTTTTCCAGCCCTTTCTTTTCGGAAGTCATCAGAGGAATTAGTAAAGCAGTTCAAAATCGCCAATACAGTCTCCTTTTGGCTACCGCTGAAAATTATAAAGAAGAGGCCAAACAATGTATGAAGATGATTAAAGAAAAAAGGGTGGATGGGGTTATTCTTTTAGCATCTAGGGTCGAGGATGATTTAATCGCCCAACTCTCGCTTGATGAATATCCCTTCGTAGTAGTAGGGAGAGCGCCATCAGGAACAGGAATTTATTCAGTGAATAATGACAATATCCAAGCTGCCTATAATGTCGTTCGACATCTGTTAAACTTGGGCCACAGAGAGATTGCTTTCTTAAATGGGCCCCAAGATTATATTTTCTGTCATGATCGATATGAAGGTTACGCTATGGCTTTTCGTGAGTTTGGATTAGAAATTATTCAAGAGTATGTTATTGAAACTGATCTGCAGCAGGAGAATGGTTACTTTTATACCAAAGAATTATTAGCGCTTACTAAACCACCAACGGCGGTTTTTACGATTGATGATATGATGGCGTTGGGGGCTTATCGCGCCATCAAAGAGAACCAACTGAAGATTCCCGATGATATAGCAGTTGTTGGTTTTAATAATGATCATTTTAGCTCCTTAGTCAGTCCCCCGCTAACTACTGTTCGTATTCCCATTTATGAAATGGGAATCAATGCGGCTGAGATGATGATGGATCTTCTCGGTGGCAAAAGAGTTATTCCTCCCCAAAGAATTCTTTCTTCCGAATTGATTATCCGCGATTCCTGTGGAGGTAAAACCATTAATTATTGTTAATTTTTAGAAGGAATAGGATTAACAATCGAGAATATTTATTATAGTTTCCGCAATCGTTAGCGTAAATTTTGAGTTACAGGAAAATTGACGCAAAATTACTTCAAGGAGGTGGGTTTAAGAAAATAACAAGTTTGAGGTAAAAAAGAAAGATAAAAGGAGGTCATTAGAGTGAAAAAATGGATGGTACGGTCTTTATTATTAACCCTGATCCTAGTTATTCTGGGAGGAACATTTTTAACAGCTTCTATGGCGGATAAGGTTGAGATCGAACTTTTTTACTACAAGCAAGAAATTGTAAAGCAAATGGGGGATATGGCTACCGCTTTTTGTAAGAAAAACCCAGATATATCCCTTAAATTAACTTTAATTCCTAATGACAGTATGACGGTTTTACGGACCAGGATGGCGGGGGGAGATGCGCCAGACATCATTCAATTACAAGCTTATTCGGCAGTCTTTGAATTTGCGCAAGCAGGATGGCTTGTCGATCTTACAAATGAACCGGTTTTATCTAAAGTTATTGAAGGCGCCAAAACTTCAGTTACATATAAAGGTAGGGCCTATGCTTTGCCCATGGATTTAGCAGGAATCGGTATTATCTACAACAAAGATCTCTTTAAAAAATATAATTTAAAACCGCCTACCACCTTTACCGAACTACAAAATGTATGTGCAGTCCTGAAGAAGAACAAGGTTACTCCTTTTGCCGGATTGTTTAAAGTAAATTGGTCTTTAGGGCATTTTATTTCAATGGTTCATTCAACTTTAGCTGGTCCTAAAGTAATGCCGTGGCTTGAAGCGATGAATGCCGGAAAAGGTTCGTTTGCTGATCCGATTAATAGCAAAGAATTATTTAAAATTATCGACTTTTATAAGGCGAATGTAAGCGCAAACGCAGCTGAGATGGACTGGGATGAACAGCAAGCCGCTTTTGCGTCAGGAGAGGCCGCGATGATGGTTCAGGGGTTATGGTCATATGGGGCGGCCATCGCGACTAATCCCAAATTAAACTGTGGTTTCATCCCATTTCCTTGTACCGACAAGGCAGAAGACACCAAGCTTCTTGCTGATGTAGACTCAACATTTGCCCTTTCTGCTATCTCAAGCCCAGCTAAAATGAAGGCAGCAAAACAATTCCTGGAGTGGTTATCAACTCCGGAAGCAATCAAAATGTGGGTAGAAGAGTGTAAACTTGTTCCTACCTTTAAAAACTCGGATGTCTCTTCTATGGATGTCCCCTTCCAAGATTTAGTTAAATATATGAATGAAGGAAAGACCAATCCATGGGCATTTTCCATGTATCCGGTGGCTGTTTTTGAAGATGCTTGTAAAAATGGAGCTCAGGAATATGTTTTTGGATTAAAAAAGGCTAATGATGTCATTCAGTACATAGATGAAACTTGGAGAAGGGAAATGCAAAAGTAGACTTACAGAAAAAATCAGAAGAATAAGCGGAAAATCGCTTATTCTTCTGATTTTAGAAAAGAGGAGAAAGAAATGGTTACCAGCAAAAAAGGAAAAGCCTTTTATTTTATTATGTTTTTACTGCCGGCATTATCATTGTATACCATGTTTTTTATCTTTCCTCTCTTTCAAGGAATTAAATATTCGTTCACCGATTGGAACGGTATTGTCCCGGAAATTCCCTTTAACTTTGAGAAAAATGAATTTGAGAATATTTTGGTACAGCTAAATAACCCAAAAAAAGCTGTTTATCTCAAGAAATTTTATCAATTCGAGGAAGCGAACTCTTTATACCGCTTAACTTCATGGGTTCAAGAAGGAGAGGGGGAGCCCAGAAAGTTAACAGATAAGGAAAGAAAAGAGATCAAAAAAATCTTAAAATCGGTAGATGTTTCTTCTATTAACTACATCGGCTTAGCCAACTTTAAAGAAATGTGTAATGACCAAAGATTTATTCCTAGATTAGAAAAACGTTATTTATACAATGAATTCGATGAACTACCTACCGTCATAGGGAAACGAGCCTTCAATAAAAAATTACTAGATAATATTAGCGAGCAGAGTGAGCGGGACTTTTTGTTATTGAACTATCAATTTATTGCCTCAAATTCAACCTATGTCCTTAAAGAAGAACTAACTGAGGAAGATACTACTAAGCTCAAGTCAGTCCTAAAAGAAAAGATGTATGAAAAGGTGCTTATTCCAGGAGTAATTGGGTTTACTCTTTTCTTTACCTTTTTTAATGTATTATTATCCAATTTTCTCGCTTTAACGCTCGCCTTGATTTTAGATACTAACATGAAATATAAGAATCTCCTGCGGTCCATGTTTTTTTTACCCAATGTGATCAGCCTAATAATTGTGGCCTATCTCTGGTCTTATATGTTTAGATTAATTTTCCCTTTAATCACAGGAATCTCTGTTTGGCTTGGTAGTCCGAAGTTAGCTCCTTATGCTGTGGTGATGGTTGCGGTCTGGCAGGGTTGCGGCTATTTAATGGTAATTTATCTAGCGGGGCTACAAACGATCCCCGCGGAACTGGTTGAGGTTAGTGAAGTAGATGGCGCTAAATGGTATCAACGTTTATTCTTTATCAAATTTCCTCTCTTATTGCCTGCTTTTACCATCTGTTTGTTTTATAGTCTCTCTAATTCCCTGCGTACTTTTGATATAGTTATGGCTCTAACCCAAGGTGGGCCGGGATATGTAACCACCCCAATTGTGGTGGATATTTATAAGAATGCTTTTATGCAGAATAGATATGGTTTTGCGACGGCAAAAGCTGTCCTTCTATGCTTAATCATTATGTTAATAACAGGTGTTCAACTTTTTTTAATGAAAAGGAGGGAAGTGGAACTATGAATAATCTCCATCAGCAAAAGAATAATTTTTCAATGAAGGCATCTACTGTGGTAAACAAACAACAGTTTAGTCTAAAAAAGTATGCTTTACCTACTCTTCAAGGATTGATGTTTATTTTCGGCTTAATCTTTCTCTTCCCAACCTTTTTTACAATTATCAATTCCTTTAAAACCGACGCCCAGATTACGATGGCTCCAATATCTCTACCGCAAGGTATTAATTTCAAAAATTATTTCGAGGCCTGGCAGGCAATGGATTTCCCAGTTGTTTTTAGGAACACTTTATTGATTACAGTACTAAGCACGGTTGGAATCATCCTCATCAGTTCAATGGCAGCGTATGTGATTGTGAGATCTAAATATAGATTTAGTTGGGTTTTCTATTTTATTTTCGTTTTTTCGATGGTGGTCCCTTTTCAAACGATCATGATTCCTTTAAATGTGACCGCTACTAATTTAAAACTAAAAAATGTTTTCGGCATCATCCCTATTTATATGGGATTAGGTTGCCCATTGGCGGTCTTTATGTACCATGGTTTTATTAAGGGAATTTCTGTCCAAATTGAAGAATCGGCGGCGATCGATGGCGCCTCGGCGCCAACAGTCTTTTTCCGTCTGGTTTTCCCGATATTACAGCCGATTCATGCAACAGTCGCAATTATGAATGTTCTTTGGATCTGGAATGATTTTCTGCTTCCCTTAATTATTCTACCTAGTCGGTCCACTATACAATTGGCCCAGTATACCTTTTTTGGAATGTACCGAACTCGACTCTCCTTAGCTATGGCTTCCCTGGTTATCTCGGTCGCGCCGGTAATCGTTTTTTACTTGTTGATGCAAAAATATATTATTAAAGGGGTAGCAGCAGGAGCAATTAAAGGTTAAACTATATATATGGTTCTCCATTAAAAGCAAATCGCTAATTAGTCTTGACACTAGAAAGAAATCCATATATAATTTTATATGTGGCTGACACAGGGGAGTAGCTCAACTGGCAGAGCGTCGGTCTCCAAAACCGGTGGTTGCGGGTTCAAATCCTGTCTCCCCTGCCAAACAGTTTCTGAACCGGAGATAACCCGGTTTTTTTTCTAGTTATAAATTTCGATTTGTACAGGAAAGGAGTACATAACAGTATGGCCATTAAAGTACCGGTTGGTGTTTCCAACCGTCATGTTCATCTTGCGCAGAAAGATTTTGAATTACTCTTTGGCTCGGGACAGAACCTGACCGTAAAAAAGGATCTTTCCCAACCTGGACAATTTGCAGCAGAGGAGACTGTTAATCTAATCGGACCTAAACGTTCAATACCTAACGTTAGAATCCTCGGACCGATTCGTCCGCAGACCCAAGTTGAAATCTCATTTACCGACTCTTTTACCTTAGGAGTTACTGCTCCAGTCCGCGATTCCGGTAATCTAAAAGATACGCCCGGAATCATCATTGAAGGACCTAAAGGCCGGATCGAAGTTACGGAAGGGGTCATTGTTGCCCAGCGCCATCTTCATCTGCACACCTCAGAAGCGGAAGGGCTTGGCTTAAAGGATCAAGATTGTATCCGGGCCAAGGCAGAAGGTATTCGTGGTTTAGTTTTTGATCAAGTCTTAGTAAGGGTAGGACCCAAATTTAAAAAAGATCTTCATCTGGACACTGATGAAGCCAATGCTGCCGGGTTAAAAACCGGTGATTTTTTGACAATCATCAAATAGTAATCTACGTCAAAACTTTTTTTGACCAAATGAAAATATAAGTTGAAGTTGGGTAATAAGCATCCAGGATTCCAAATACGATCAGGCTTAAAACTATTATTCCTGAGGTGAGTAATATGCCTATTTATGAGTTTTCCTGCCAGCAATGTAAGAATAAATTTGAAGAACTCTGTCAACAGGGTACAAAACAGATTTCTTGCCCCAAATGTGGTTCTAAAGAGACAGTTCGGCTTTTTTCTACTTTTGGGTTTGCCGTTTCAGGCAATGCGTGTACAACCGCAACTGCTTCCTCCGGTTGTGGAGGTTGTAGTGGTGGGCACTGTTCAACCTGTCACTAATGCTCTTTATGGCTAGATAATAGTTAAAAGATTAAGAAAATCTTAATGCTTACACCCAAAAAATGATCCTATCTTATCAAGATAATAGGATCATTTTTATTTTTGAAACAGTAAGATTATAATTAAAGTTAAGCACTATATCAATTTAAAGATTTGGGGTGATAAATTGTCTTTGGACCTAACTATTCTACTGTTTTTGTTTTTAGGGGGAACAATCATCGGTAGTTTTCTAAATGTGCTAATTCATCGCTTACCACGCAAGAAATCAATTCTTTGGCCCCCCTCATCTTGTCCACAATGTCGACACCGCTTACACTGGTTTGATTTAATTCCAATCGTTAGTTACTTGTGGCTCAAAGGTAATTGTCGCTATTGTCAAAGACCGATCAGTCGATTATATCCTCTTGTTGAGTTCCTAACCGGTCTTGCTACTATAATATGGGCACTTCGTTTTGGTTTATTTCCCTCAGAACTTTGGAAATTAGTTTTGCTCTATGGATTAATCGCCATCTCCGGGATTGATCTACGATTTAAAATTATTCCGAATAAGCTTACCTATCCTTTGATGGTAGCGGGGCTAATTTACCGTTGGACTCAGGGAGAACTAAGGTTAGCGCTTAGTGGTGGGATAATCGGCGGAAGTATTCTATTACTTGTTAAACTGCTTTATCCGAAAGGAATGGGTATGGGGGATGTTAAACTACTGACCTTGTTAGGGGTCTTATTAGGCTGGAAAGGTGTTCTCCATGCGCTTTTTCTAGCGAGTCTGAGCGGAATGTTAATGATCTTCCCTTTATTATTAAGCGGAAAGGTTCACCGACAAGAACCAATTCCTTTTGCTCCCTTTTTAGCTTTAGGCGCTGTAATTGTCATCTTTTACTTTTGATGTGGACTTGCCTAATTACCTTAAGCGCATAATTGTTTCACAAGAAAGCGCTTATCTTTTATTCGAGGGAATTGTCTGAGATTAGACAATTCCTAGTGGGCCTATCAATATATAGTGGCGATGTTAAATAATTAAATTAGGCACTTCCCTAATTTAGAAGAGAGGAAAGTTAGAAACTTATTTTTAAGCAGGAATTTATCATAAATGGCAGAAACTTTATGTAATTAACTTTTCTAGGAAATTAGGGTGAAGAGATGAACCGAACCGATTCAAGGTATTTAGGGGAAATACTAATTGAAAAGGGGTTAATATCTCCGGAACAGCTCAAGGGAGCGCTAAACCAACAGCAGAAAGAGGGAAAATATTTAGGTCAGATTTTAGTAGGGCAGGGTTTAGTAAGTGAGGAAGAAGTGCAAAAAGTAGTAGCTAAACAGCTGGGTTTGGACTTTTTATTCCCTGCCGAGATGGAGATTCATCCGGATGTTTTAGGAACAATCACTGCCAAAAGGGCTCAGGAGTGTCGGGTTATACCCATTGATCGGGGAGTCAATTGGCTACGGTTAGCTTGTACGGATCCCTTAGACCGTAGCCTACAAGAGACCTTGCGTCGGGAATTAAAGACTGTGATCCGCTGGGCGGTAACCACTAATCTTCAAATCAATAAAGCGCTGGAACGTTTTTATCATGAACAGTTACATAATGTAACTGCGATCTTAGAAGAGTTGAGCGCGACTGAGTTAGAACAACTTTCCACCTCTGTGGGGCGGGAAATAGGCGATGATCCGGATAAACTGGTCAACGAAGCGCCGATTGTAAGAATGGTTAACTCCATCATTAATGAAGGGATACGTTTAAACGCCAGTGATATTCATTTAGAACCTTTTATCAAAGGAGTAAGGTTAAGATATAGAATCGATGGTGTGCTCTATGAGCGCAAAGCGCCACCTCTCACTTTATACCCGGCAGTAGTCTCCCGTCTAAAACTAATTGCCGGAATGGATATTACAGAAAAAAGGTTTCCCCAAGACGGACGAATTACCTTTGTTTATACCGGCAGAGACTTGGATTTACGGGTGGCGGTAATGCCAACGATGCATGGAGAATCAGCTGTGGTCCGCATCCTCAACCGTCAAAACCTCTCCTTAAGATTGGAGAATTTGGGGATGGAGGGAATCTTAAAGCGCTTTGAGCGATTAATCAATATGACCCATGGGATGATTCTGGTTTCCGGACCGACAGGAAGCGGTAAAACCACTACCCTTTATGCGGTACTTTCCCGTTTAAACAAAACGGAACGTAAAATAATTACCATTGAAGATCCCGTCGAATATGAACTAACCGGGGTTAATCAAATTTCCGTTAATCCTAAACTTAATTTTGGGTTTGCCCAAGGAGTGCGCACCATTGTACGGCATGATCCGGATATTATTCTTGTTGGGGAGATTCGGGATCTGGAAACAGCTGAAGTCGCAATTCAATCAGCTCTTACAGGACATTTGGTTTTTTCGACGGTCCATACGAATGACGCCGCCGGCACTTTTACCCGTCTGATTGATATGGGGATTGAAGAGTATTTAGTAACCTCCACAGTTCGGGGGGTGTTAGCCCAACGTTTGGTAAGAAAGATTTGTCCTGAGTGTAAAGAAGAGTATCAACCTACAGCTATGGAAAGGGATTTATTAGCGCAAATGGAAAATGTCCCTCCCCACTTTTATCATGGGGTAGGATGTGAAAAATGTAACTTAATCGGTTATAAAGGGCAAACCGGACTTTTTGAATTATTAATCCCCAGTGAAGAAATTGAAGGTCTGGTCATGAACAGAGCCTCCAGTTCCACGATCAAGAAACAAGCGCTCAAAGAAGGGATGCATACCCTCCGCCGGGATGGCTTAGAAAAAGTCAGCGCTGGGGTCACCACGATTTCCGAAGTATTACGAGTAACCTGATGAGGATAGAAAGCAATGAAACATTCGTATTTCTTTAAAGCGGCGGATCTCTCCGGCGCTATTCATAGCGGCCAACGCACCGGCGGAAACAAAGAGGAAGTTATCCAAGAATTAAGAGACGAAGGGCTCTTTCTTTTAACGATTACCGAAAGCAAAAACAAGAAGCCGGTTAATAAAAAAGTAAAAAAGACTGAAATCATGGTCTTTACCAGACAATTAGCAGGCTTACTTTCTTCCGGTTTACAAATTGATCAAGCGATGGGTTTGGTTGCTGAATTATTAAGCAAGACCTATCTTGCTCAGGTAGCGCTTGATCTCAAAAAAATGGTACAAGAAGGAACCTCCTTCTCTCAAGCCTTAGAGCATTACGAAGGACTTTTCGGAAAAATCTATATTAACCTGGTTAAGGCAGGGGAGAAGTCAGGACTTTTATCTCAAATTTTGCAACAACTTGCCAGTACCTTGGAAGAAGAAATTGAGTTACAAAGAGAGTTGATCAATAGTTTAATTTATCCGGCTCTCGTTACCTTAGTTAGTGGGATTGCCACCTTTGTAATGTTACGCGTGGTGGTTCCCAGTTTTGCGGACTTATTTATCCGTTCCGGTCAGGAACTTCCTACGCTCACCCGCTTGATTTTAGGTTTTAGTAAAAATATTCCCTATCTTGGTTTGTTTTTAATCCTAGCCATAATCGGTTTTACCTTTTGGTTTGTTCTGGGCTTGCAGTCGAAAGCAGGAAGAATGGCCTGGGATCGTTTTCAGCTATCCCTACCTCTGATTGGACCGCTGCGCCTGCGGCTTAATATGGCTAGTTTCGCTCGGATGTTAAGTTTAATGTTGCAAAGCGGCGTCCAGCTTTTAGAAGGAATCTCTATTTTAAAGGGAACCATGACCAATATGGTTCTAACCGATCTTCTAGATCAAGCGGAGATGGAAGTAAGAAAAGGAGGAAGTTTGACACACTGTTTTGCCCAACATCAAGATGTGCCTGTTTTAGTAAAACAGATGGTGGGGATCGGTGAAGAAACCGGAAATCTTGATGAGATGTTGGCGCACCTGGCCCATTTTTATGAGATGGAGACCCGTTCCGAAATTAAGAACCTCCTTTCCTTGCTGGGACCAATCCTTATTTTGTTCTTAACCGGCTTAGTGTTTCTAATTGCGGTTGCTGTCTTACTGCCAATCATTAACGCGCCGTTTTTTGATTGATTCTAGATTAGTTACATTAAGGAAGTGAGGAGAAAAGTTGATACCGGTTAAAAAATAAAAACATGCAATTTTTAGAGCTCCCCGCAGATCGGGAATGAACAGTTCAAGGAGGTAAAAGAATGAGTTTTCATTTAAAGCTAAAAGATGAACAAGGATTTACCTTATTAGAGATTATTGCGGTCTTTTTTCTGATTGCGCTTCTTTATGCCTTGGTAGGCTCATCGGTTTGGAACAGATTAGACCAAGGCAGAGTAAAGGCTACCCAGGCTCAGATGGCCATTTTCCGTAACTGTCTCGATGATTATCGCCTGGATTTCGGCGTTTATCCTTCGACTGAAGAAGGTTTACGCGCGCTATGGCAGGCGCCGGTTGGGACTGAAAACCGTTGGCATGGTCCGTATATTAATGGCGCAATCCCTAAGGATCCTTGGGGAACACCCTATGTTTACCGTAATCCGGGTGAGAAAAGCCACGACAGATATGATCTTTATTCTTTAGGAGCCGACCGAAAAGAGGGCGGCTCCGGGATCAATGCCGATCTTTACCTGTGGAGGGAAGAGTTTGATGAGGCGGAAGGAATTATGGAGCCATAAGCAAGAAAGCGGTTTTACCTTAGTGGAAGTAATTGTTGTTCTTACTTTAATTCTTCTGTTAGCAGGATTGATCTATCCGCTAAGCGGAGCAATAAATAAACGACTACTGATTAAGCTCAGTTTAGAGCAGATCAAATCTGATCTTGAAGAACTATCTTCCCAAGCCTTAGGAGGAGGGGTTCCGCCGATTATTATTTTTGAGCCGGAACAAGAGTACTACCGCATAGAATTAGGAGATCTCAGTCTAAAAAGACAGCTGTCCGGGTTAAAAGTGGCAGCGGAAACAGAAACTCGCATAATTATTTCTGACCGGATTAACGATGCTTTCAATCTAACCTTGCTGGCGTCGGATGGGAAAGAATACCAGATTATCTTTAACAACCAGGGAGAAGTTCTTGTTGGAGGAGAATAAAAAACTTTGCGGACGGTAACACGTTAAGTGTTATTAATCAAAGCCAGGTGAATCGACAAATGAATGGGCAAGGCGCGAAAGAGGACGGAACAATCTCGTCACTCGTCGCTGGTCGTTCGTGTCTCGTATTCTAT
>ENA-UOOR01002233-UOOR01002233.1-fermentation-metagenome-genome-assembly--contig:-NODE-2233-length-20127-cov-3.154195_pt1 | contig 20127 bp, 22 predicted proteins | sample MGYA00245780_ERZ724029 | MGnify/ENA primary metagenome ERZ724029 (study PRJEB28704, sample SAMN03018315) | fermentation metagenome | biome: anthropogenic terrestrial biome; feature: soil; material... | reverse complement strand
GCATACCGGAGTCAAGGCCCTGAAGTACATCACCCAGAGGATGGGCTACTATCTTAAGGATCAAGAGCTAGGCGACCTATCAGAGAGGGTGAAGATGTGCAGCGAGTACAAATTCTCCGGCTGATCTGCCCAGATTCTCGAAGCACTTCACAATCACCATTAGCCCGACAAATCCGTACACAACAGAGGGTATCCCGGCTAGGAGGTCTATGAAAGGATATAAGAGGTTGCGCTGCCTCTGATTTGCTTGACAGGAAAGAAAGACTGCAGCGCCCACGCCTACGACAAGCGCAATGGCTACTGCTATTGCTGAAACATATAGGGTGGCTACTATCATGTTGAATATGCCGTAACTGGGCTCGCCGACAAAAGCAACAGGATACCATTTGCTGCCGAACACAAAATCAGCGACCCCTATTTGCTTAAATGCGGGTATGCTTTCGCGCGCTATGAAGAGAGTGATAAACACAAGCAACAGCGCGGTGATGGCAGCGAGTAGCTTGATGATCCTTGACACGATTTTGTCGAGACTGGTATGCATAGCATTATCTCCTTGACAAAGGATTTCTAAAAAACCAAATATACCGCCACCTGGTATGGTGGCGGTATATTTTCATTGACATAACAAGAAGTTACTTGCTGGGGATATAGCCATTGTCAATAATAGCAGCTTTACCGACGTCGGAGTAGATGTAATCGATGAAAGCCTGTTGGGCTTTGGTCGGCTCGCCATCCATGATGAACATGACCGGACGCTGAATGGTATAGGACCCATCAATAATATTCGCTTCAGTAGGTTCTACGCCATCAACCTTAAACGCAAATAAGTTATCAATGTTTTTGTTATAGACGCCATAACCAGCGTAGCCGATAGCCCATTTATTTTCAACAATCTTTGTTGCCAGGGCGCCCATAGAAGGGGATTGGATAGCGTTCTCCGAGATGAGGGTCTCGCCCATGATGGCCTTCTGGAACACTTCATATGCTCCGCCGCTTAGGTCGCGAATGACAACCACGATTTCCTGATGTTCAAGAGAAGGATCTACTTCATCCCAGTATTTGAGCTCGCCGGAGAAGATCTTTTTCGCCAGGTCAGAAGAGATATCATCCATCAGTTTGCAAATGGGGTTATTTTTGTTGACGGATATAGTAAGTGCATCTTTAGCAACCATATATTCATGGTAGTCTTTTATAGCTTCTTTTTCGGAATCTTTGATTGCGCGTGCCAGCATGCCAAAGTCACTGGTTCCTTCAAGCACAGCTTTGACGCCAGCTCCACTGCCGCCGGAGGAAACGTAAATAGCGATATCGGTTTCAGGGAAGCTTGGGTCGACTTTGTTCCAGGTCTTATATTCTTCGGTGAAAGTGGATCCGATGGAAGCGATGATAGGGGCGAGGGAAGTAGATCCGTTGAAGTAGATTTGGCCCTTAAAAGCGTTCTTGTCAGAGTTTGGCGTACAGCCAGTGAATAATGCGGCTACCATAAGTAAGGAGATTAACAACGCAGCAGTCTTTTTCATGCTCTAACCCTCCATAATGTATGTTAAGACAATATATAAGCCGCAAATATGCTTGCAGCTAGTTGGAGGATATCATGTTTGCTTGCATGTAGTCAATATGCAACATAAACAAGGGGTCTCCGCTAGCATACATGTGTAATCTATACTGATGCTGATGGGCATCGGTATAAGTAGAACACAGCTAGCAGAGACCTTAGCTCTATTATGGCCAGCATTGCGCAATGTATGCTTGGTAATTTTTGCTCATATTTTGATTCCCTATTGATCTATCACAGCATTGCCCAAAGCCAAGGGGCGGATCTCATCCGCTCCCTATATCCAGCCTTGGGCAACCTTTCAAGGTGATCTACGTATAGACTACTAAAGTTACCGCAACGCCTTTGCCGTTGCTAGGAGGGAGTGGCGCAGATGTCAGATTTTCGGGACACTAATGCTGAGCAACGCGAACTACGTGAAGCCATTGCAGCCGGTCAAGAGGTCTTGTATCACCTCGACTCCGTTGGCAAATCGCTAGATTCGGCTTCCAACTGGGGCATTTGGGACATGTTGGGCGGTGGTCTGTTTGTGACTTGGGCTAAGCACTCTAAGCTAGACCAAGCCAGAGAAGCAGCGCGCAAAGCGCAACAGGCTTGTCGTGTTTTTGCCCGCGAGCTAAAGGATGTACAAATGCAGCTAGATTCTAGCCTGCAGCTAGATGGCTTCCTTAAGTTTGCCGACTTCTTCTTTGATGGTTTTCTTGCCGACATCATGGTGCAGTCACGCATCGGAGCCATGCGCGATGATATTCGCCGTCAACGCGCTTATATAGAGCGCACGCTGCAAACATTACGTTCGAGATTACAGAGCATTAATCAGGAATAACAGTTACACAGGCCTTTTCTGATTTTCGGCTCCAGTTACGGCACTAGCCGCTGGCGGTCGCGCGGGAAGAGGGTGGCTTGGCGCAAGTTATCGAGGCCGAGCATGCGGGCAGTTAACCGCTCTAGGCCGATGGCCAGCCCACCGTGCGGTGGTGCGCCATATTTGAATGCTTCTAGGTAAAACGCATAGGCTTCCGGGTTAAGGCCGCGGGTTAGCAAAGCCTGCACTAGCTCATCATGTCGGTGAATACGCAGACCGCCGGTGGTGATCTCGAGGCCGCGGAACAGCAAGTCGAAGGAATGCGTCAGCTCGGGGGCCTCTCTTTTGCTAAGCGCATAGAAAGGCCGCACTGTAGTTGGGTAGTCGGTCACGAATACCAAGGGGGTTGCCCAAGTTCGCTCGGCGTATTGGCAAAGCAATTTTTCGCCTGCTGGGTCGAGGTTGCCCACAGGTGATGGGTGCCCATATTCACTTGTCAGAATGGTTTGGGCCTCAGCCAATGCTAGGCGCGGAATGCGTTTAATCTGTGGCACTGTCGCTCCTAGTAGTTCTAGCTCACTGCTGCACTTTTCATTCACGGCGGCAAAGATGCTCTGTAATAATTCGGTTTCTAAATCCATCAATGTGCCTGCGTCATCAATGAAGCCCAGCTCTAGGTCGAGGCTGGTGAATTCATTGATGTGGCGCGACGTGTTGTGTAACTCGGCCCGAAAAACTGGTCCTACCTCAAAGACACGCTCAAACCCTGCACTGACTAGCATTTGCTTGTAGAACTGGGGGCTTTGAGCCAGGTAAGCCGTTTGCTCAAAATACTGTACGGGAAATAACTCTGCCCCGCCTTCGGTGCCGGTGGCTACGATTTTGGGTGTCTGTACTTCTAAGAAACCGGCCGCGACCAAGTGAGCGCGGAATGCTTGGGCAACGACTGCTTTGATGTGAAAGATGGCTTGGTTATGCTCGTGACGTAGGCTGAGTACCCGGTGGTTAAGAATTTGCTCGCTTCCTGCCTTGATTTCCGCCAGATGCAGCTCAAAGGGCAATTCGTCTGCCTCTGCTAAGATGGTGACTGCATCGGCTTGCAGCTCGTAGCCTTGTTGCGATTTGCTTGTTACCACTTTCCCTTTGATTGCAACTACGCTTTCGTGGGGCAGAGCAGTAAGAGCTAGCGCCCCACTTACTACTACCTGTGCCCAGCCACTGCGGTCGCGTACTACCCAGAAGGCGAGCTGACGACCTACTTGGCGCACTAGTTGCACCCAACCAGCCAACTCGACTACTTGCCCATTATGGGCTGCCAACTCTTTGCATAAAACCCTTTTAATGAACAAAAAAAGCACCTCCAAATAAACCCCTCGCTCGCATTTAGGGACGAGGAGGGGTTACCCGCGGTGCCACCCTAGTTGATATGCCCTATGCTAGGCATATCCTACTTGGCTTTCTATAACGGGAAAGCCCCGGCCTGCTTGATCACAGACAGCTCTTTCGGTGTCTTTCGCTAGCCAAGCGGCCCTAAGCTCACACCGGCCTTAGGTCGCTGTATTGCCCCTGGACTAGCTACTCTCCGAGTTCATAGCTAATTTTACTTATAATATGTGTTTACCAGGTGGTTGTCAATATCTTCAGGCTAATAATGTAGGGAAGTCTGTAAATGGCAATATCATTGGTCGTTAGAAGCGATTGCCATAGCTGCTTCTGGTTTCCATCCGGGTTCTTTTCCGAGGAGCATATCTGCAATGCGGTAAACGTCGCCTGCGCCCATTGTAAGTAGCAAATCACCTTGGCGTAAACGTGAACGCAGATATGCCGCTGCGTTTTGTAAGCTGCCGGCATAGTATGCTTTCGGGTGTGTTGTTTGCATTTGTTTTGCCAGGTGTGCAGAGGTAATACCAGATGTGTTTTGTTCACGGGCAGCGAAGATATCGACCAATAGTACCAAATCGGCCTCAGCAAAGGCTGCTGCGAAATCCTGTAGCAGCGCTTTGGTACGGGTATATGTATGAGGTTGAAAGACGCAAATAAGGCGCGGAGGGGCAAAAGTGCGTGCGGCAGCAAGGGTAGCCCGAATTTCGCTGGGATGATGAGCATAATCATCATAGATGACGGCACCACGGTAGGTGCCCTGCAAGTCAAAGCGACGATGAGTGCCTTGATAATGGGCGAAGCTACAGATAATGGTTTCCATATCGAGTCCAACAACGGATCCCACAGCCACGGCTGCTAGGGCGTTCTGGATATTATGTAAGCCGGGGACGCGCAGTGATATTCTTCCCATCGGTAAACCTTTATGTAGGACATCAAAACTACTTCCGCCTGCTTGTAGCTCTATGTTGGCTGCTTGCCAATCGGCCCCTGCAAGTAGCCCAAAAGTGACTATTTGACACTCAAGATTAGGTAGAATATCGCGCACGTTGGTATCATCGGCTAAGGCTACTAGATAACCATCAGGAGGAATTAGTTTAGCGAAGTTGCGGAAAGCGTGTTTAATGGCGTCTAGGTCGCGGAAGTAGTCGAGGTGGTCGATATCTATGTTTGTTATTACGCCGATACCAGGCTTTAGTGCCAAGAAGCTATTGAAGTACTCGCAGGCCTCGGCCACTAGGTAGCCACTGTTGCCCACTTTGACGTTGCCGTGGATGGCTTCTAGATCACCCCCAACGAGTACTGTTGGTTCGAGCTTAGCGTAGTCGAGCATTAGTCCAATCATGGCTGTTGTAGTTGTTTTCCCATGGGAACCGGCTACAGCGATGCTACACTGGGCTTCGGCCATCAAGGCGCCTAGTAGCTCTGCGCGAGTAAATATGGGGATATGTTGGGAGTCGGCTGCTTTTAACTCAGCATTATCCGGTGGTATGGCCGAAGTATAGACGATGGCTTGGGCCCCATTAATATTGGCGGCGTTGTGCCCTGAATAGACTGTGGCACCGTTTTCGGCTAGCCGCTTGGTTAGGGCAGATTGTCTCAAATCGGAGCCTGTTACTTGCCAGCCACGCTGCAACAGAATTAAGGCGAGTGCGCTCATGCTAATGCCGCCTATGCCGACGAAATGAATTTGCAGCGGCTTGCTCAAATCTAGATGAGTAGGCATTATTCATTACCCCCTTCTGGTTAGGCATGAATCGATAAACCATCTTATGCCTAAGAGGCCTAGGGGGTGAAAAAAGGGCGAGATAGGATCTCGCCCCTACGGATATACCGTTATACATACGTGGCTTTATTGCGCCTTCACAGCCGGTTGTGCCTGCAGCGGCTCTTTGCCGAGCAGCATGTTGATCGTCCGGTATACGTCGCCAATGCCCATGGTGATTACCATGTCGCCTGGGCGTAGCTCCTTGGAAAGGTAGACGGCTGCATCTTGCAGAGAGCCAACATGGAAGGCATTCGGATGCGTTTGCTTCATCAGGTCAGCTACTATGCCAGCGTCAATGCCAAAAGTTTCGACTTCGCGGGCCATAAAGATGTCGGTTATTACCACCATATCGGAATCGGTAAAAGCTGACAGATAATCATCTAATAGGGCCTTGGTGCGGGTATACGTTGAGGGTTGGAATACGCTAATAATACGTTTGGCCGGGAAGGTCTTAGCTGCTGCTAAGGTAGCCTTAATTTCGCTTGGATGGTGAGCGTAGTCATCATAAAGGCGTGCCCCATTATATTCGCCTTGAAAATCAAAGCGGCGGTGTGTGCCGTGATACAAATCGATGCCTTTGGCACAAGCTGCAACATCAAGGCCGATGATTTGCCCCACAGCAATCGCGGCTAGGGCATTCTTGATGTGGTGCACCCCCGGCACGTTTAAAACAACATGGCCCATCGGTTGTTCATGATATAAAATGTCACAACTGCTGCCGCCTACATGCGCCTCAATATTGGTAGCGCGCCAGTCGCTACCTTTTTCTAGTCCAAAAGTGATTATCTGACACTCCAAGCCCGGTAAGATGGCACTTATATTGGGGTCTTCATGATAGACTACTAGATGCCCATTTTTGGGCAACAACTCTGCGAAGCGCCGGAAAGAGCGTTTAATGTGCTCGATATCTTTAAAGTAGTCGTGGTGATCAGCTTCTATGTTTAGAATAACACCTAAGTTAGGGCGTAAGTTCAAGAAATTGTCGTAATACTCGCAGGCCTCTGCCACGAAATAATCGCCATTGCCAACTTTAACAGTGCCATGGATAGCGTCGAGCTCGCCGCCAACCATGAGGGTAGACTTTAACTGGGCAGCTTCGAAAATAAGGCCTATCATAGAAGTTGCTGTTGTCTTGCCATGCGAGCCAGCAATAGCAATGCCGTATTTTGCTTCTGCCATAAGAGCGCCTAGTAATCGCCCTCTTGTGTATATCGGTATACGAAGTTCGTCGGCTCTTGTTAGCTCAGGATTATCTGGTCGAATTGCAGAAGTATAGAATATAGCCTGGGCGCCTTCTACATTAGCTGCCTTATGGTCGTAGTAAATAGTAGCCCCAGTTTGGGCCAGGCGTTCTGTTATGGGTGAGCGGCAGAGGTCGGAGCCTGATACCTGCCAGCCTCGCTTGAGCAAGACTTCAGCTAAGGCACTCATACTAATTCCGCCTATGCCAATAAAGTGTGCATGTTTTGGTTGGTTTAAGTTTAAACTGGAAGGCATGTGGTTACCCCCTATGCTATATTGGCCTATTACTTTTGTTTCCGGATAGCCGCTAGAATATACTGTCTTATTGTGCTAAGGCTTTGATATTTTCAGCCTTAGGTTGTGTTCAAGATATAACTTCGATATCTGTTTACTCTTACCCTGCTAATAGTCTTTGCTCTTTGGCAATCAGGCAGGAGGTAAATTAGCTATGGAGAAAAGATGAGAGAGTGAGTTGCTTAGGTATAGTTGACTCGTATAGTTTACTATTAAATGTTGAAATGGCCAAGTTGTAAAGTGGGGCGTGTTTCCGTCGTGTAGCTAATATGACCAAAGGGGGCGACAGGCGTGATGAAGGAACTTCTGGCTAATCGGGAGACTAGGCAATTGCTGGAGGCGGTGCTGCAATTGCATTCAATAGATGAGGCCGCGGCATTCTTTGCGGACATTGGCACCGTAGCTGAGTTGAAATCATTGGCACAACGGCTTGAGGTGGCGCGACTTCTAAAATCTAATGCAACCTATGCGCAGATTGAGGCGCTGACAGGAGCAAGCACTGCTACTATTAGTCGGGTTAAGCGTTTCCTGCAATATGGGGCTGGTGGTTATGAACTGATTCTGCCTCGTCTTCCCGAGTAAAGGGGATGTAAGTGAAACTTTCGCCAGGGAGAAGCGTATAGGTTAGCAGAGGGAGACAGGAGGTGGTAAGATGCGGCATAAGCAAAAGTGGTTAGGTTTGGCTTTAGTATTGCTAACCATGCTTGCATGGCCATCGCTGATGGTTGCTGCTCCTAAGGCTGAGTTTCCTGAGCCAGTCGGTTTGGTAAATGATTTTGCCAATGTGCTAGCAGTGCAAGAAAGAGATGCGATTTTGCGGATAGCTGAACAACTCTGGCAAAGCAATGGTGTGGAGTTGGCTGTGGTAACTATCGCGGACAGCTATCCTTTAGATACTAATACGTATGCTTTCCGCCTATTTCGAGCTTGGGGCATCGGCGAAGAGAAGGCTGATAATGGCCTCCTGGTTCTTCTCAATGTGGGGGAGCGAGATGTACGTATTGAGGTCGGTACCGGTCTCGAGGGTTATGTGAATGATGCTAAAGCCGGTCGCATTTTAGATCGGGCCCTGCCTGATTTACAGGCCAACCGCTATGGTCAGGGGCTTTTGCTGATTAGTCAAGAACTAGCCACTGCAGTACGTGAGGCTCCGGGAGAAGGTAAGTCTTTAGGAGATGACTTGCTCCAGATGAGCCCTATCGGCGCTTTGCTATTAACCTATATAGGGCTGATTATCTTCGCTGCCCTCTTCCGTATGAATGGCCTCCTGTATTTCCTGCTGCGTTTTCCGGGCATGTTCCTTGGCGGCAGTCGCGGCGGCCGTGGTGGTCGTGGTGGCTACGGCGGTTGGGGAGGCGGAGGAGGCGGTTTTGGGGGTTTTGGTGGCGGCAGGAGCAGCGGCGGCGGTGCCAGTCGCAAGTTCTAGCTAGTTAAAACTAACATGGGGAAGGGGAAAGTTGCATGAAACGTAGTGGCTTTTTGGTTGTCTTAGCGCTCGTTGCTATCTTGGCTGTTAATGCTATTGGCGCTTATAACAAAATGGTGGTTTTGGAACAGTCGGTAGATGCAGCTTGGGCGCAGGTTAATACCCAATTGCAGCGTCGTTATGACCTAATACCGAACTTGGTTAATACGGTTAAGGGCTATGCTGCGCATGAGCAGGAGGCTATTCAAGCGGTTACTGAGGCGCGTGCGGCTATGCTGGGAGCGCAGTCGCCAACTGAGCAACAGCAAGCGGCAGCTAGCCTCGAGAATGCCTTAGGCAGGCTCTTAGTGGTTGTTGAAAATTACCCTGAGCTAAAAGCAGATACCGTTTTCGTCGGGTTAATGGACGAACTAGCCGGTACCGAAAACCGCATTGCTCAACACCGTATGCTATTTAACGATGAGGTAAAAACATATAACACTTATATTGCGCGTTTCCCGAATGTATTATGGGCTAAGCTTTTTGGACGTAGTGCCCGTGTTTACTTTGAGATTCCAGATGCGGCACAGGTGGCACCGCAGGTGGGTTTTTAACGAGAGCGTTTGGTGGGCCAGGGCAAAGATGCCCTGGCTTTTTTATGCTTAGCTCCGGCCTGCTCATCATTTCATTCCTCAAGCATAAGCTTTTAGGGGATGAGGGGGGAGAGTATGCGTACGTTTTCGTGGCTAGAGCGCAAAGGCGTCTGCCTTGGTTTGCTTTGGGGGATCCTTTCTGCGGGTAAGTGGCCGGTATCAACTGTAGGGACGAGATGTGTGCAGGCTCCCTTTGTCGTATTTGATTATCTTTGGATAACATACAAGCTTCCTGCACGAGCTCAGCTACCGTATGTGTTGGCGATTATGTTTTCTACATGCGTGGTGTATGTTATCTCTTATGTGGTATATTTATGGGGACGACGCGTGTCCGCTCGTAGTAGGCGAAGCACCGCGTCACTCGCTAAACGCAGAACGACGAGGAGGTATTAGTAAGTGGTTTGGAAGGTGATCTTTTCTACTTTTTGCCTGGTCTTTGTGGCGGAGCTTGGTGATAAAACACAATTGGCAACGATGCTTTTGGCAGCAAAGAGCACTTCACCCGCAAGTGTTTTTATTGGTTCGGCGGTAGCTTTGGTGATGAGTTCGCTGGTGGGCGTGTTGGCCGGTTCAGCCATTACGCGGATTATTCCGCCGCACTATATTCAACTCGGGGCAGGCGTCGCCTTTGTTGTTTTGGGCATCTTACTGATTTTAGGAAAGTTCTAAGGCACCAGGTAAAGTAGTGATATCTGTTTGCGACTAATGGGTAAACTGTGTTGACTGATCTCCGGGGATTTGGCTATAATTAGGTGAAAGTGATGAGTAGGGCAGAAGCAGAACAAAGCTCTTAGTCAGCGAGCCGGGTGGGTGGAAGCCGGTAGAGGGCTGTGCTGTGAAACGCACCTAGGAGCTAACGATTATTGTTCGGTTTGCCGACCGTTATCACGGCTAAAGTGGGCGTAAGCCAAAAAGAGTGGTACCGCGGGAAACCTCTCGTCTCTTTGTGTAGATGAGTGGTTTTTTGTTTTTCTTAATTGAGAAAAGGAGGCATTTCTATGCAGATATTCAAGGAACAGATAGCTTGTTCCCTAGCCCCGCTCATAGATTGGGAACCGGAGCGGGTGGTGGCGGCTCTTGAATTGCCACCGGACGCCAAGTTGGGTGACCTGGCCTTCCCTTGTTTCCAACTTGCTCCCAAGCTGCGCAAAGCCCCCCCGGTAATTGCAGCTGATTTAGCGGAGCGATGGGAGAAGCCGGCCGTTGTTGATCAAGTGCAGGTGGTTGGGGGCTATTTGAACTTCTTTCTTAATCCAGCTGTGCTAGCTCAGCAAGTATTAGAGGCAGTTCAGCGCGCCGGTGATACTTACGGCAATAGCCAACAGGGTGCCGGTAAGACGATTGTGGTTGACTTTTCTTCGCCTAATATTGCTAAGCCTTTTGGGGTGGGCCATATGCCGACGACTGTCTTAGGTAATGCTATCAGTCATCTTTATCAGGCACTTGGCTATGAGGTAGTGCGTATTAATCACTTAGGTGACTGGGGTACCCAATTTGGGGCGATGATGGTCGCCTACTTAAAGTGGGGCGAAAATGATCCGTTAACGGAAGACCCCATAGGCAAGCTTTATCGGCTTTATGTTAAGTTCCATCGGGAGGAAGAAGCAACGCCTGCTTTACGTGACGAAGCTCGTGCTTGGTTTAACCGCCTAGAGTCGGGCGATGAGGAAGCGACTAGACTTTGGCGACTGTTCTATGATGTCAGCCTGAAGAATTTTAAGCGGACGTATCGACGGCTGGGCATCGAGTTTGACCACTATACAGGTGAAAGCTTCTATATTGACAAGATTGACGAGGCGATCGGCCGCATCAAGGCCGCAGGCGTGACTGAAGTTAGTGATGGTGCTCTTGTGGTACCACTTGGTGATGATTTGCCGCCTTGTTTACTCCAGAAATCGGATGGGGCAACGCTGTACGCTACTCGGGACTTGGCTGCTCTTTTCTATCGTGAGCAGACGTTTCGGCCTGAGCGCATCATCTATGTGGTGGCGATGGATCAGGCTCTGCATTTCCAACAGCTCAAACTAGTGCTTAAGAAAATGGGCTTGCCTTTGGCTGATGCCCTAGAGCATGTGGCCTTTGGCTTGGTTAAGTTACCGGAAGGTAAGATGTCGACGCGGCGAGGTCAAATGGTGCTGCTGGATGATGTTCTGCAGGAGGCTACTTCGCGCGTGCAAGAAATTATCGCCGAGAAAAACCCCGCACTACCAAATAAGGAACAGGTGGCAGAGCAGGTCGGTGTCGGTGCCGTGATTTTCCATAATCTTAAAAATAGCCGTATGCGAGACATCATCTTTGACTGGAATGAGGTTTTGAACTTTGAGGGCGAAACCGGCCCTTACTTACAGTACACGCACGCTCGTTGCGTTTCGGTTTTGCACAAATCGGGTAAGCAGGAATTTGACTTGCCACAGGACCTAGCTGGCCTGTCGGCTGAGGCGGCGCAACAGGTGCTTAAGCGCTTAAGTCAGTTCCCGGAAACGATTGACAAGGCGGCCCAAGCATACGAGCCGTCTACCATGTCACGCTATCTGCTCGATTTAGCGCAGGACTTTAACCGTTTCTATAATACTTGCCGCATTATTGGTGAGGCTGCTTCCGTAGAAGCAAGCCGTTTGGCTCTAGTTAATGCAGTTGCCGTGGTATTACGACGTGGCTTGTACTTGCTGGGGCTTACGGCTCCGGAGCAGATGTAGGTTGTGATCTGATGCAACGCGTTGGTTTGCCGTCGCTCGTTTGGCGTTTATTGGAGCCACCTGTTGCACGTACCACACCAGATACTGCTTCTGCTGAGCCTGCCTTACCTAACTGGTCCGTTGGGCAGATAATAACGGGGCAAGTGCTGGAGAACTTAGATGGGCAGGTATTGGTGTTAATCGATGGCTATAGGTTGCGTGCTGACTGGCCAGGTGCTTTGCAGGCGCCAGGTACGCGTGTCAGTTTGCAGGTGCTTGGTCACAAGGCTGGGCAGTGGCATTTGGCATTAATAACTGACGAGCAGACAGCTCGTCCCGGAGCAACGTTGCTCTTGCTATTGGAGCAGCTTAACTGGCCACTTACCTACAAGAATGTAGAGCGATTGGCGCGCTTTTTCTCGGGGAAACCGGCTATGCTAGAGGCTGACGAAGAGATCTCTGCGTTAGCTTCTGGCGAATTATGTCCCCCTAACCTCGACGTGTGGCAGCAGCTATTCGGGTACGAGCCCGGATTATTAGCTGCTGCCTTTTTCACTTGGCAACCTTTTACTTGTGGCTTGTTTGTGGGGGAACAGGCTGATAAGCAGGGAGTAAATGAGCAAACAGGGGAGCCGCTCAGTTTTGTATTTGTGGCAGATTTACCTCGTCTGGGGCAAGTGGAAGTTGTCGGTCTTGGCCGCTGGCCAGAGCAGGCGATTGTTTTGGTGGCGCAGAAGGAGACGGTGATGCTGTTGCAGAAAAGAGAACAAGAGTTAATCATGCTACTGAGAGAAACAGGGATGCAACTGACGAGACTGACCTTGCGTGCTACATCTAAGCCGTTACTAAACTTGCTACGTAGCGATATGTTTGCTTATCGTGGGGTTGATCGATTGATGTAATGAAGGGGAGGAGTAAGCAATGCCAGCTAGCAAGGGGGGAGAGCGGCAATTAGCCGTGGCCCTTCAGTATAACGCTGAATTGCCTGCTCCGCGGGTTGCTGCCAGTGGTCGGGGCGAGGTTGCGCGGCGTATCATAGAGATTGCGCGTGAGAACGGAGTTCCCTTGGTGCAGGATACTGCTCTAGCAAGAGCGTTGAGTAGTGTCCCTTTGCAGGCAAGCATCCCAGAGGAGTTGTATGGTGCAGTAGCTGCAATTTTGGCCTACCTTTATCGATTGGATAGTGAGGCAAATAGGGTACCCTAAGCCTGAAAGGGGGGGTACCTATGCAGCGTAGGATTCGTTGTAGGCCATTACGAATGCCCCAAGTTTTTGCCTGGGGTGATACAACTGTAAATTGGTCACGGGCAGTTGATGATTACGTAGCAATAAGCTCTTATAATCGTATGTGTGAGCTATTGCAGCATCGACAGAGAAGACGTGATCAGCGCTAGGAGGTGAAGGGATGCGGGAACTGCATGGGGAGGAGACGAGCGCAGGCGGAGTGGTCTGGCATCAGGGCCGGGTTTTGGTTTTGCGCAATTTCCGTGGTGAATATATTTTCCCTAAGGGGCACATTGAGGCAGGTGAAACACCGCCTGAGGCTGCCTTGCGTGAGGTAGCAGAGGAGTCAGGCTTAGCTGCTACCATAATCTCTCCTCTGCCCGATACAACTTATTCTTATCAAAGAGTTCATGGAGGCACGCAGGAAAAAAGGGTGATCTGGTTTAATATGGAGGCTATTAGCGATCAAATTGCAGTGGATGGTGTTGAAATTCGCTGGGGGTCTTTCATGTCACCTTGGGAAGCTCAGAGAAGACTAACGCATGCTTTAGATCGTCAGTTATTAGACCAGTCGACTATAGCGATGCAGAAGCGGTAGAAACTAGCTCTTAGGGGAGGGGTCACAGTGTTAAATCGGGTTCGTCTGCAAAAGCTACAAGCACTTGCAGAGTCTAATGGTATTGCTGCTTTTGTGATGGTACCTAGTGCTAGCCTAGTTTATTTGGCCGGGTTTGACATGAAGCAGAGTGAGCGGCCTGCTTTCTTGATTGTGCCTCAAAGGGGAGAAGCAAGTTTTTTGTGCCCGCATTTTGAGGCAGAAAGGGTGCGTCGAGACTCGGGAATAGCTGAGTTAGCTACTTATACCGATGAAGAAGGACCGACATCAGCCCTAACTAAAGCTCTCAGTGGCTGGAATTTAGGTAAGCGAGTGGCTTTTGAGTATCGGGCTTGCCGGTTGCTAGAGTATGATGTTATGGCACAGGCTTTGGGTGGACAGATTGAGATGGTTGATGCTCGTCCATATTTGGCTGAATTGCGGATGGCGAAAGATAAGGAAGAGCAGGCTTATTTGAAGACTACGGCTCAAGCGGCAGATATCATGGTTGAGGCTATTCGACAAAAGCTAGCGCCCGGTGTGAGTGAGCGATTGTTGCATGAGGCTGCGGTGCAAGCGTTAGCCGAGGCCTACCCTGAGGCGACTATTCCTTTTCTCTCGATTGCCAGTGGTGAGCGAACATCGCTACCTCATGCCGGCACTAGTGATCGCAAACTAGAGGCGGGGGATTTGGTCTGGGCCGATTTAGGTGCAAGTATTAACGGCTATGTCTCCGACATTACGCGTACATTTGCTATGGGGCCTTTGGATGAAGAACTGGCTCGAGCTTATGAGCTTGTATTGGCAGCTAATCGGGCTGCTTGTCAAGCAGCTAAGCCCAATGTTACAGCCGCCTACTTGGATGAAGTTGCTCGAGCAGTAATTCGCGACGGTGGGTTTGGTGATAAGTTTACTCATCGTACGGGCCATGGCATTGGGCTGGAGATACATGAGGAGCCTTATATAGTGGCTGGTAACAAAACCATACTGCAGCCTGGGCATGCCTTTACTATTGAGCCCGGCATTTATCTGCCTGGCAAAGGTGGTATTCGTATTGAAGATGATGTGATCATTACTGAGACTGGGGCAGATGTGATCACGACTTATCAACGGGACTTGCGTAATTGCTAGGTGTTGTGCAAAACGCTAGCTCTGGCCATGGGGAGGTTTATGGATGACCAATGAGATCTTAGAACAGTTACAGGCTGAGTTCCCGCACGCCGTCAGGCTGGGCGAGCTAATGCAAAACCATACTTCCTTTAGGCTGGGTGGTCCTGCTTTGGCACTAGCTATTCCTAATTCAATTGACGAGCTCAAGGGAATATTGGCTTTTTGCCAGGAGCAGCAACTGCCGCTTTTTGTGATGGGTAATGGTAGTAATTTGCTGGTAAGGGATGGCGGCATTCGCGCGGTGGTTGTCAAGATTTCCGGAGCCATGTCCACCGTTGTCTTAACCGAGCAGGGCATGGAGGCGGAAGCCGGTATTTCTCTTTCGGCTTTGGCGCATACAGCCGTAGAGGCTGGTTTAGGTGGGCTTGAATTCGCGGCGGGGATTCCCGGTAGTTTAGGTGGTGGCGTAATCATGAATGCAGGTGCTTATGGTGGCGAAATGAAAGATGTTGTAGCTCACGTAATCGCACTCGATTACCGCGGGCAAGAACATCGTTTTGATAATGAGCAACTGCATTTTGGCTACAGGAAGTGTGCTTTGCAGGGTCAAGACCTGATTGTCGCTCAGGTAGGTTTGCGTTTAAGAGAACAAGACCCGGCTATCAGTCGTGCTTTGATTATTGACTATAATGAGCGGCGTAGGAGCAAACAACCTTTGCACTTACCGAGTGCCGGTAGTGTCTTTAAGCGTCCCCCGGGTCAGTTTGCGGGCCAGTTGATTGAGCAGGCCGGGCTTAAGGGCAAGCGAATTGGTGGCGCTGAGGTGAGTTCATTGCATGCCGGTTTTATTGTCAATGTAGGACGGGCAACCGCTAAAGATGTTGAGGACTTGATTAGGCATGTGCAGCAAGTAGTGGCCGATAAATTCGGTGTGCATCTAGAAACAGAGTTGCGAATAGTAGGCGAGGAGGCGTAGTATGCTTCTCCGCTGCAGGTAATTGTAGACGTGGAGCGAATTACTTTAGAGGATTGCGAGATGGGAGGCTGGACAAATGAACGGCAAAGAAGCGCGTCGTCTCTATTTGGAGGAGAATTATAACTGTAGTGAGTCTGCATGGCTAGGTATAGCAAATGAACTCAGTAAAGAGGAAAAAACTTACGGTTGTCGCCTGGCCGGTGGCTTTGGTGGTGGACTAGCTTGTGGTAGTACTTGTGGTGCCCTGGCTGGAGCGGTTATGGGGTTAGGCGCTTTTTTTGGGCGCGAACCTGGACAGCCACGAGCTGATAAGCTACGAGCATTAACTAAGGAATTGAGTGAAGCCTTTGCAAGAGAATTTGGTTCGCTTGACTGTCGAGATATTAAGCTATCTGGTGAGGAATACCGTGCGCGCTGCGCTGATTATGTGGAATTCTGTGTGAACAAGGCAAACCAGCTGATTGATGAGAGTTTCGACTGCGGCTGAGAGTAGACAAATCCGCGGTGCGGAATTATGTACGTTAAAAGAGTTAATGCCCCGCTCGGCGGGGCATTAACACATCATTCTTGGATAAACAAAAACAGGCGGTTACTGCCGCCTGCTGTGTGCAAATGGTCGGGGCGAAAGGATTTGAACCTTCGACCTCACGGTCCCGAACCGTGCGCTCTACCAAGCTGAGCCACGCCCCGTAAATGTTCGCTACTAGCAACGCCAAAGGAGTTGCGGGCAATAAAGTAATGGTTGCAAAGCAACCATTAAGTCTGTGGCTTTCGCGTCAGCGAAAACATAGACAACAAGAAACTTGTACCTTACACATTATAACACAGGCTGGCAAGCAAGCAAAGTAATTTATTGCTTAATGAAAAGCCAATTCCTAGGATAGGTGAAAAACATGCAGATTGGCAGTGTGCGGTTTGACAACCGGGTAATAGCTGCGCCGATGGCTGGGTTTACTGATCAAGCCTATCGGCTTATGGCAAAACGATTCAATTGTAGTCTGGTTTTTAGCGAAATGGTGAGTGATCTTGGTCTGGTTTACGACCAAAGCAAAACTAAGGATATGCTACGGGTAGAGCAGGAGGAACGGCCGATCGCGGTGCAGCTATTTGGTAGCGATCCGCTGGCGATGCATAGGGCTGCCAGCCTAGCCTATGAGATAAGCGGCTGTGAATTGATTGACATAAATATGGGCTGTCCCACACCCAAGATTGTTAGGAATGGCGAAGGTAGTGCTTTGATGCAGAATATCCCTTTGGCCAGTGAAATAGTGCGTGCTGTCGTGGATGCGGTACCAGTACCGGTGACCGTTAAGATGCGCAAAGGCTGGGATGCTGCTCACCCAACGGCTGTTCCTTTGGCGCGAGCTGCCGAGGAGGCCGGTGCTGCTGCTGCGACTGTGCATGGGCGCACGCGGGAGCAATTTTACAGCGGGCAAGCCGATTGGGAGATAATTCGTCAGGTGCGAGAAGCCATTTCGATTCCGGTGATTGGTAATGGCGATATTACTAGTCCTGAGGATGCTTTGGCTATGTTGCATCAAACAGGTTGTCAGGCAGTGATGATAGGTAGGGCGGCGCTCGGTAGGCCCTGGCTGTTTAGGCAGATAGTACAGTTTCTCAGCTCAGGTAGCTATGAGCCAGATCCAACTTTGCCTGAGCGTTTGGAGATTGCTTTGCAGCACTTACGGTTAGCAGCCCAGCTAAAGGGCGAATTGCTAGCTGTGCGCGAGATGCGTAAAACGCTAGCTGGTTATGTAAAGGGCTTGCCGCAGGCAGCCAAAATTCGTGATCTTATTAATCAAACCCATTCTATTTCAGAGATAGAAGGGGTATTGCAGATGGCCTTTTTAGGCTAGTAGGTGCCTTAATAATAGATGCGGGGGTGATGAAGTGGACTTCATGCGTATCGGGGAAAAGCTAATTAGTCGTGAACGGCTTATCCACATGATCGATAGGGCGCTAGAAAAGCGTGTGGAAGGTGCGTCTCAGCAAGAGGTTGCTAATATGTTGGGTGTTGACCGTAGTTTTGTATCACGTTTAGAAACGCTAGGTGAAATCCGCAAAGGTGGCAAGATTGCCTTGATCGGCTTCCCGGTGGGCAATAAAGAAGAGTTAGAACAAGTAGCTGACGAATATGGTGTTGACTACTGTTATCTTCTAACAGATAAAGAACGCTGGCAAGTAGCCAATGAATCGAGCGGTGCCGATCTTATCAATAAGATTATGCGAGTTGTAGCTTTGGCACGTACGCACGACACGCTTGTCTTTATTGGGTCTGACATGCGTATTCGTTTTGTCGAGGCGATGGTAGATAAGCAATTGATTCCAATTAACATAGGTCAGTCGCCGATTAAAGGTGATCGTTATGTTGACCCTGACAAGCTACGCGCAATTCTGCGTAGCGTACAAGGCCAGAGTTAGCATGAATTGCCGTCTCTAAAACACCTCCTATTAAGCATATTGCTTAGTAGGAGGTGCTTCCTATGTCTAGTATGCCTATTGTCTATTACGCACAAGGGTTAGCGGGTGACCGCTGGCGCTTCTATTCATCATGGAGCAGGTTTGTGCCTGGAACACTATTAGATAAAATAGCAACCCGCTGGCCAGCCCGGCTAATATGGCGGGGTGATATGTCTTGCGGTGCCAAAGCTGTTAAGCTACAGATTTACGGTGGCGCCGGAAAGGCGCTTGAGTGGAGGGAGAAGTTATCGGCACGGGCTGGGCAAAATGTAGTTTGTTCCAGTAATTTGCCCGCATTAGTACAAGCTGGCATGTCGCTACCTGCGGGGCGTTTGCTATTGGCTTGCTGTTTACGTCAAGCTATATCTGAGTTGAGTAAGCAGATGCGGCTAGAGGATGATAGCTTAACGGTTGGCATAGCAGCTAGGGGAAGTGAGATGGCATGTTGGTTTGCTAATGTGGAGGGAATGGCTCGACAGGTTACTATTTTGACTGATAGACGGAGTCGGCTTTTACCTCTAGCTACTTCCGGTCTAGTTCCACGCCAGCTTGATTTAACAGCCAGAAGCTTAGACGTCAATATATTTATAGTGTCTCCGGAGCTCTTGCCATTGTTAAGCAAAATTGATTTTAGCCCGGGAACAATTCTTATTAGGACAGATGGAGTCTTGATTGAGGGTTTGCCTGGTTTCGCTAGTGTTGGCTTGGATTGTGGTCGCTTACCATTCCCAGATGAATTGCTTGCTAACAAGGCGGACGTTGCTCCCTTGTTGGAAACTATACTATTAGCAGCTCAATTTGGTCAGCCAGAGAATCCATGGCCTCTATACTGGTCAGCGCGTCTTGCACTAGTGCAACAGGCCATTAGCAAGAGCGAATGGACGTTTACATGGCAGCTAGCTAATGCCAACGCTCTTCATGCCATTTTACGCGCTTGCGATTAGCATAAATAACGTTTGACAATGGAAGAAACCAGTTCGTATAATATAATGAAGAATCGGCATGCTGATAGTTGTGTACCGCACATTCAGGCCGATTCTTGAACATCTTATTCTTAATTGACTGCTCCAAAACTCTCGCATAGTTTCAAGGTAAAGCACATACTATAAAGCACGCGCTGCGAGGAGTGCATGCGTCGGAGTAAGATGGTTGCTGCCAATACAAAATGTGCGTGGGAGGCAACGGCTGTTGCTAGCCTTTTGCTATCTAGGTAGTTACCGTTGTAAAGGAGAGAGAAACGAATGCCTGAGAAAGAGATACTGCTGACAGCAGAGGGTCTTAAGAAGCTAGAGGATGAGCTTGACTATATGAAGAATGTCAGGCGCAAAGAGGTTGCCGATCGCATAAAGACGGCGATAGGTTTTGGAGATATTAGCGAGAACTCGGAGTATGATGACGCTAAGAATGAGCAGGCTTTTTTAGAAGGACGTATTGCTGCTTTGGAAAAAGACTTGCGTCACGTGCGCCTTATTGATGCAAACGATATCACAATTGACCAAGTTGGTGTTGGTACTACAGTACGGCTGAAGGACTTGGACTATGGGGATGAAATCGAATATACGTTAGTCGGCTCACCAGAAGCTAATCCGATGCAGGGGCGCATTTCCAATGAATCGCCAGTGGGCAAAGCGCTTATAGGCCGTCACACCGGGGATTCCGTAGAAGTTGAAGTGCCAGCCGGTATTTTAAGATATGAGGTTTTAGACATACGTCGCTAACTGGGTTATGAGAATTGAGATGTTAAGGGGGTGAGAGATGTTTCATTTCTCACCTCTCGTACGTACAGATCATTTATATAGGACTTGGACGAATACCATTTTTATCATGTGGTCTATATGCTTGACAAAGCTAAAATGGGTGTGCTAAGATAACTCTTGCCGACGCGACATAGCGTATTGCAGCGGCAATACGCAACCTTGGTCGCAAGGCCTTGATCCTTGAAAACTAAACAATGGTGAAAACATATTCTGCGTTAGCACGAATAT